>Ga0209297_1000073_pt1 | contig 72305 bp, 62 predicted proteins | sample S_130805_MF_Meta_FD_187322 | JGI IMG/M metagenome (GOLD analysis project Ga0209297, IMG submission 187322) | Freshwater microbial communities from Lake Simoncouche, Canada to study carbon cycling - S_130805_MF_MetaG (SPAdes) (version 2) | ecosystem: Environmental > Aquatic > Freshwater > Lake ...
ATTTAGAGAAATTTGCATCAAACTTCCAAACTTATAACAAGAAATTCCCTAGCACATCTTCTGCTAAAGGAACAGCTCCTGCAAAAACTTCAACTACTCGTTAATTTACTTTAACTAGTTTTTTATTAAAGAGTCCGTTTCAAATAGAAACGGACTTTTTTTTGTTAGTTAAAAACTATAATTAGTGGTCTCAGAAGGAATCGAACCTTCATTTAGCGTTTAGGAAACGCTCGTTCTATCCGTTGAACTATGAAACCATAATGTTTATGACATCAAACCAATCTGTATACTTTTTAGGTAAATTAACTTAGACTATTTTCACTTTAAAATTAGTTAATTTTTCTGTTATTTATAAGCCGTCGTCAAATTATTTCCAAATGCTTACTTTGGCTCTTTATAGTACCCAGTAATTGTTAGAATATTTTTACTTAGGATTAATGACGTATTGTTTTCTTTTTTTAATGGTTTCTTTTTTGATTTTTTTCCTGCTTTCTATTAGTTGATTTTTCCTGCTCACAATTATATTAACTGAGCTCACAAAATTTTCACAAAAAGTTTGAGTTGTTTTGATTTTGTTTGATATGCGCTGAAACAAAAAAACCGCCCTAGTATTAAAACTTGAGCGGTTTTGCGTGACTTTGATAAGTCATTAAGTGATCCCGCTGGGATTCGAACCCAGGACCCCTACATTAAAAGTGTAATGCTCTACCAGCTGAGCTACGGAATCATTCACTTTTTGCAGGAATCGTTTCTTAAAAAGAAACATTTCGTGTGCGGCCCAAATTTAAAAAAAAATAATTTTAAATCGGGTTGCAAATATAGTAGTCTTTTTGGCACTTTCAAAATATTTTTCATAATTATTTTTCGTAAAAATTTCTTCGTCTCTAGCGCAATCTTTAAATTTGTAAACTTATGTTCAATGCCCCTGAAATAAAACTTCTACAAGGTTTTTGCTCACTAAATTTTGGTGCATCTCAAGAAGATGCAATTCTTATTTTTGGAGAACCCGACGAGATACAAAACATTAACGATGATATTTTAAATAATAGCTCTTTAGTAGCGCATTATTGGGATTTCGGCTTTTCATTGTTTTTCGATAATCATTTTAATAAGCGTTTTTGTAGTGTCGAAATTGATAACAAAGAGTCCTTACTTTATGATTGTAAATTATTTGCCTTAAAAGAAAAAGAATTGATTCAACTTTTATTACAAAATGGCCACGCTTTATCTGATAAAGAAAATCATCCATGGGGCGAAAAAAGAGTAAGTTTTGATAGCATTAGTTTAGATTGTTATTTTGAACATAATAAATTAGTGTCTGTTAATTTTGGAGTATTAGACTCTGGGCCGTATTTTAATTATTTTCCGAATTAAATTTTTAAAATTCATCACAAAAACAAAAGATAGACTTTAATAAAATTAATTTACCGTAACTTTATCCCATAAAAAAATATTATGCCAGGAACTGAATTATTTGGAGCTGAAGAGCGAAAAGAAATTGAAGATGTTTTATCTACAGGTGTTTTGTTTCGTTTTAATCACGATGCTCAAAGAAATAACTTTTGGAAAGCAAAAGATTTTGAAGCAGAAGTAATTAATATAACTCATGCTAAATATGCATTAGCTGTTTCGAATGGATCGGCAGCAATTATGGCAGCATTAGCAGCTTCTGGCATTGGAGTGGGAGATGAAATTATTTGCCCGCCATTTACTTATATTGCCACCGTAGAAGCTATTTTAATGTTAGGTGCTTTACCAGTTTTTGCTGAAATCGACGAAACCCTTTGCTTAAGTGCCGAAGGAATTAAACAAGCAATTACTTCTAAAACAAAAGGCGTTTGTTTAGTTCATATGTGTGGCGGTAATGCCAACATGGACGAAATAATGGCAGTGATAAACCATCATAAACTTATTTTAGTTGAAGATGCAGGGCAAGCATTTGCCGCTTCCTATAAAGGTATATATACAGGGTTATTTGGAAAAGCCGGAGCCTACTCGTTTGATTTTTTTAAAATTGCAACGGCTGGCGAAGGTGGTATTTTTGTTACCAATGATGAAACTACTTTTAAATTAGCTGATAATTTTTGCGATCATGGGCACGACCACCAAGGTAATAACCGTGGTATGGAAAAACACCCTATAATTGGATTTAATTTTAGAATAAGCGAATTACATGCTGCTGTTGGAGTTGCTCAAACGCGCAAAGTACCAGCTATTAGGTTACAAAATTTAAAAAATAAAACTTTTTTACAAAACCATTTATCAAAAACTAAAGGCATTTCATTTTCTAAATTAGGAGATGAGCAAGGCGATTCGGCAACTTTTTTAAATTTATTATTACCAAATAAAGATGTCGCAATGCGTGTGGTAGAAGAAATGAATAAAATAGGTTTAAGCGGATTTAATTATTGGTATACTAATATGTATCATTTTATTAATCAATGGGACCATATTAAAAATTTAAATACAGCTGCTAAATTAGCAATAGAGGTTTTTGGCCCTCCACAAGATTATAATAACCTTAACTTACCAAAAACACAAGAAGTTGTAGGAAGATTAATTTCTTTTGGTATTCGTTGTACCTGGACTGAAGAGCAAATGATAGAATTAACAACTAACATTTCTGCATGTGTCAATAAAGCACAACAGTCTGTTATTTTTTAATGAAATAATTAAACCTAATTTATATTTCATAAATTTTTTGGTTTAGATTAATAAATTTCAATTCAAAGAAAACATCTTTTCTCAAAGAATTAGAATTAAAACTTAAAAAAAAAGGAGTTAAACGAGGCCCCAATTTTTCAATTGCGGCTTTAAAGTATTTTAAAATAAAAATTATTGTGCTTCTATTTTTTTAGAAAAACGTTTTCGGGTATTCTCATCTAAATGAATTTTACGTAAACGAATAAATAAAGGAGTTATTTCTACATACTCATCTCCTTGAATATATTCCATAGATTCTTCTAAGCTGAATTTTATTTTGGGTACAATGCGCATTTTATCATCAGTACCACTGGCTCTCATATTTGTTAATTGTTTTTCGGCACAAAGATTAACAACTAAATCATCTGGACGAATGTGTTCGCCAATAATCATTCCTGGATAAATTTCTTCTCCGGCTTCTATAAAAAATTTACCTCTATCTTGTAATTTATCAATACTATAAGCAACAGCAGTTCCTTTATCTTTGCTAATCAAAACCCCAGCAATTCGGCTCGGAATATGGCCTTTCCATGGTTCGTATGCTTTAAAACGATGAGCCATAATTGCTTCACCTGCGGTAGCAGTTAAAACATTATTACGTAAGCCAATAATTCCTCGAGATGGAATTTCAAATTCAATATGAGTTAAATCCCCTTTAGGCTCCATAATTAATAAATTGCCTTTTCGTTGGCTTACTAAATCAATAACTTTACTGGAAGATTCTTGAGGCACATCAACAGTTAATACTTCTATTGGCTCACATTTTACACCGTCTATTTCTTTTACGATTACCTGCGGTTGACCTAATTGTAATTCATAGCCCTCGCGACGCATGGTTTCAATTAATACGGACAAATGTAAAATACCACGACCAAACACAAGATATGAATCAGGAGAACCCGTTTCTTCAACACGCATAGCTAAGTTTTTTTCTAATTCTTTAAATAATCGGTCGCGCAAATGACGAGATGTTACATACTTACCGTCTTTACCAAAGAAAGGAGAATTGTTGATTGTAAACAACATGCTCATTGTAGGCTCATCTATATGCATGGTTGGCATTCCTTCTGGGTTTTCGAAATCAGAAACTGTATCGCCAATTTCAAAGCCATCAATCCCTGTAAAAGCGCAAATGTCACCAGTTTCGGCCTCTGGCACTTTTAATTTTCCTAAGCCATCAAAAATAAATAATTCTTTTATTCGCGATTTTTGAATTCTACCATCTCGCTTTACAACGCTAACAGGCATGTTTTCTTTAATAATTCCACGAAAAATTCTACCTACAGCAATTCTTCCAATAAATGAAGAATAATCTAAAGAAGTAATTTGAATTTGTAATGTCCCCTCTCGTTTAGGCGCTGTTGGAATATTTTCAATAATTGTATCTAATAAATAAGTAACGTCTTTAGTTGGTTGATTATAATCTGCTGACATCCATCCTTGTTTGCTCGATCCAAAAACCGTAGGGAAATTTAGCTGGTCTTCGGTAGCATCTAAATTAAAAAATAAATCAAATACATTATCGTGAACTTCTTCGGGCCTACAATTGGGTTTGTCTACTTTATTGATTACTAAAATAGCTTTTTTACCTGCCGAAATTGCTTTTTGTAAAACAAAACGTGTTTGAGGCATTGGCCCTTCAAAAGCATCTACCAATAAAATAACTCCATCAGCCATATTCATTACTCGCTCAACTTCTCCACCAAAATCGGCGTGACCAGGAGTATCGATGATGTTAATTTTTGTGCCCTTGTATTGAACTGACACATTTTTTGCTAAAATTGTAATGCCTCGTTCACGTTCTAAATCATTATTATCTAAAATTAATTCTCCGGTTTGTTGATTATCACGGAACAAATTACAAGTATGTAAAATTTTATCGACCAAGGTAGTTTTACCGTGGTCAACGTGAGCAATAATGGCAATATTTCTTATTTCAGACATTAAATTTATTTTTTAAGGTTGCAAATATATGGATTTTAAATGAATAAGATGCATAGGGACTTCATTTAAGTGCTTTAATTAAGCCTATTTATCATAAAATAGACTTCTTAATTAAGTTATTGATTATTAAAATAGATAAAATTATTTTCTAAAATAATTACATCTTCTTTTTTATTAATAATTTGAATTTTTATCCGATTTTTTTCAAGATTTGACACCCCATTTATTAAGATTTTATATTCAAAAGGCTTTGGTTGTATACTATTTTGATTGATTTTATCAATTGAATTAAAAAACGATTCATATTTAAAACCACCTATTGAAATGAGTTTAAAAATGCTATCGTTGTTTGTTTCTATTAACTGACCATTATCGAGTAAAATATTAATGTTGCTTTTGTAATTAACTGGTATAACTAAATAAAAAAGATCATTTTTATTTTTAAAAATACTATCGCTTTGATTTTCTTTTTGAAAAAAATAAAGTTGTTGGGTCTCTTTTTTAAATTTTAAAAGATTATTTGTTTGTGCAAAAAAACTAGTTAAATGTAAAAGAAAAGTAAAAGAAATATATAAACTAGCTTTCAAAAACTTAAAATTAATTTTTTGTTGAATGAAGTTTCTTTGATAAAAGCTTATTCTTTTTCAATTTCTTTTTTTAATTCTTGAACTTGTTCGTTTACTTGTTCGATAACATCCTCGTTTCCTTTTAGAATATCTTTTTGAATATCGCTGCTGGCATTTTTAAATTCTCTAATTCCTTTTCCTAGTGTTTTTGCAATACTTGGCAAGCCTTTTCCGCCAAATAAAAGCAAAATAACAAAAATAATAATTACGACCTCTCCACCGCCTAAATTCAAGAATAATATAAATTGATTTAATATCATACTTATTTTTTTCCGCTACGCATAAATTTAAAAATAACAAGGCAACCTGTAAAAAAAACAATAGCAATAAATGCCAGTATAAAAAAATCAGATAAATCGATTGAATTATTCATCGAGTAAAATTACAAAATTAATCTTCATTCATACCAATATGAATTAAGGCGTCTCCTTCGTCCACAACCGGTCGATTATTTATTCCGATAATGTATCCATTTACTTTACTTATAATCTTTTCTTCTGTTTTACCAAAAGGATTAAAAATAAAGCCAATTAAATCCCCCTCGGCAACTGGTGCACCATTTTTAATACTCATATGAAATAAGCCGCTACTATTAGCTCTTACCCAAGTTGTTTTTTCGATTGCGACAGGATTATTATCTGGCACTTCAAAATTAATCATGTTGTATGCATTCATTAATCGCAAACACCCATTTACTCCTTCGTTAATCGCGCTATAGTCAAAGCGCATGCTCTCGCCTCCTTCATATACTAAAATAGGTTTATTTTTTTTTGCAGCTTCTTTTCTAAACGTATTATCGCGATACTTACTATTGATAATAATTGGGGCTGAAAATTTTCGGGCTAAATCAACGTTAGCTTTAATATTAAATACACATCTTAGCTGAGGATAATTGTTAATTCTTGCCCCTCCAGTATGAAAATCTACACCAAAATCTATAATGGGCAAAATGTGTTTCATAATATCGTAAGCAATTCTACTTCCAAAAGAACCTGTTTTACTTCCAGGAAAGCAACGATTAAGGTCTCTTCCATCAGGCAAATCGCGGCTACCATATAAAAAAGAAATTACATTAATTACGGGTATAGCAATTAATGTTCCGCAATTAAGTTTAGACACTTCGTCGTGAAGCATAACTTTTCTTACAATTTCTATCCCATTAGTTTCTTCGCCATGCATACCCGCTGATAAAAGCATTACAGGGCCTTCGTTTTTTGATCGTAAAACATAAACTGGTATTTCAATTTTTGTTTTAGTATGTAACTCATACGAGTTTAAAATCACCGTTTTTGTTTCGCCAGGTAAAATTGATTGTCTGTTTATTATAATTGCAGATTGCATATTTTAATTATTCTCCGGGTTTATTAAATTCATTTCTTTCAACATATTCAATTATTTTACCTGCTATGTCTATTCCTGTAGCGCCTTCTATGCCTTCTAATCCAGGAGACGAATTCACTTCCATAACTAAAGGCCCACGTTTAGATTGCAATAAATCGACCCCTGCAATACCTAAACCTAATTTTTTTACAGCTTTAATTGCGGTTGCTCGTTCTTCAGGGCTTAATTGAATAACCGAAGCTGATCCGCCACGATGCAGGTTACTTCTAAATTCGCCATCTTTTGCTTGTCGTTTCATGGCTCCAACAATTTGTCCGTCAACAATAAAAACGCGAATATCAGCGCCACCAGCTTCTTTAATAAATTCTTGAACAAGCATGTTTGCTTTTATCTTCATAAAAGCTTCAATTACACTTTTAGCAGCTTTATGATTATCGGCTAAAATAACGCCAATGCCTTGAGTACCCTCTAATAGCTTTATAATACAAGGTGCGCCTCCAATGCTTTCGATAACATTATCAATATCTTTTTCTTTTGGTGATGAGGCAAAAGCCGTTTTAGGTATACCAATGCCTGCACGTGCTAATATTTGCAAACTTCTAAGTTTGTCGCGAGATCGAACGAGAGCTTGAGATTCTACAGCAGTAAAAATTTTCATCATTTCAAATTGACGAACAACTGCAGAGCCATAAAACGTAGCCGATGATCCAATTCGAGGGATAACTGCGTTTACATCAGTTACTTCTTTTCCATTAAAAAAAATGTGAGGCCTTCCTTGTTCAATCACTAATACGGTTTTCATGTGGTCTAATAAAAGCATCTCGTGTCCTCTATTTTCGCCAGCTTCAATTAAACGTTGAGTTGAGTACAAACTTTTATTACGAGATAAGATAACTATTTTCATATTTTTTTTTGAAATAAATTAATTTAAATTATTAATATGTAATTTACTTACATCAATTAAAAACCGACCTTTTAAAATACGGCGACCAATTAATACTGGATAACGCATATGGTCTCTATTGGTAAGTGAAATGGAGCTCCGTATTTTTTTATTTCCTAATAAAATAAGTGTTTTTATTATAAATCGTTCTTCCATTTCGCCAAATGAATTTTTAATTTTTTTTCGTTTAAACTCTTCGAATCTAAATTCTTCTTTTGCAAAGGGATTGATTTTAAAATGAAGAATTAGCTTCCCATCAACTTGCTTAACTTCAATAGAATCACAATGGATCGAAGATGTGTAAGCACCAGTATCAATCTTAGCTTCGATAGAATCAATACCTAAAAGGGGAAAAGAAATAAATTCTCTTCTTCCAATTAAAAATAAAGGTAAGCTAGGCAAAGTGTGAGTCATAAAATCTATTTACATTAATATCAGGATGAAGGGCTTGTTTATTTAAGCAGAAATTTACAAAGTTTTTTCCAAAGTAGGGTGCTAACATGACGCCTTTTGTTCCTAGGCCATTAAATACATGTAAATTTTTGTATTTTGGATGCTGACCAATAATGGGTCTTCGGTCGGCAGACGAAGGCCTAACGCCTGCTTGATGATTAATTAGTTGATAATTGCAGCCGATAATTTTTTTTAATTTTTCTTTTAATTCCAGTAAACCTTTATGGGTGGGTTGATCACTTGAATCGTCCCAGGCATAAGTAGCCCCTACTTTATATGTTTGATCGGCTACGTCCATTATAAATCCGTTTTTATTGAGAATTTTATTTTTAAAGTTTAGTTCATTTGTTTGAATGGTTATAATTTCACCTTTTGCCGGCTTAAGAGGAATCCAATTAAAAAAAGGATTACGTTTAACCAAATGGCCCTCACAAAAAATTATATGTTTTGCTTTTATTGTTTTGTAAATTATACCATCTTCTTCGATTTTTAAGTTAGAATAATCAAAAGTTTGTGAAATAATATCTTCTTTAAAAAATTGATCAGATTTTTTTATAAAAGCAACTAAATCTAAATTTCCAGAATTTTCAACTAAGCCATAATAATCGTTTAAATAACAATTTTTAAAATCTAAGTGATGAGAGTCATTAATAATTGGATTTAAAAAAGCACCTAGATTTTGTTGTGATTTTTTTAGCCATAAATTTTTTTCCTGATCTTCAACAAATGGTTTTATAATTTGTCGCTGAGTAATAAGAGAAGTATTTAATGTTTTCTCGCATGCAGAATAAAAAATATTTAATTCTGAGATTAGTTCATCTGCCATCCAACTTTTTGTTAATCGTTTAAAAACAATCGGGTTCCAAATGCCTGCTGCAACATAAGAGCAATTACTCAATTTTGTGTTGCCAATCATTTTAAATCGGATAGATTGTTGATGAAAAAGATGAGCCAAAACATTAGCTGCTAATCCTTGTCCAACGATAATAAAATCTATCATCTTTTGTTTTCGGACTTTACGTGTGGATTAAAATTTCTTTTATTTCCTCTAAATGAACTTGAGAAAAATAATATCATTTTAGCACCGATAATATTTTGAACTTGACTAGTTTCTCCAAAAAATTCTATTCCAAAACCAATGTCGTAGGTTATTTTTTTTATTAGCTGGATACTTGAATAAGCGCCATATCCATCATAAAACAAAGGCTTAATGCCTAACGAATCAGAAATTGTTTGAACGCCTGTTACTCCAGTAATACCTATAAAAAAAGCAAGGTTTATTTTTTGAGTTTCTTTTCTTAATCCATAACCAATATGTAATTGCGAATTGTTGTTGCCAGTAAATGCATTGCCAGATATTACTAATCCGGTTTGAAAATGTTGTCGCCTTATATGAAATTGATAATCTACATTAATAGATTTTTGAATATCCTTACGAATACTCGAATTTAAAAATCCTCCTCCCAGACATAAATAATTATTGTGTATTCTATATCGCTTTCCTTTATTAATAATTTCTTCTTGCCGATCATAAATAGGTTTATCAATAGTCAACTCTTGATTTTGAGCTGAACCAATAAAATAAAAAATTAAGCCAAATATTATTAATAGATATTTAATAACGCTAATATAAACTAAATTCAACTAAAACTATTTACATCAATAAAAGTCAAACTACTCTTTTAAAAACGGATTATGACTTCGCTCGAAACCAATTGTGGTCATAAAACCATGTCCACTATATACTTTCACATCATCTGGCAACAACATTAATTTTTGTTTAATAGAATGTATTAAAACATCATGATCCCCTCCAGGCAAATCACTTCTGCCTATACTTCCTTGAAATAAAACATCGCCGCTAATAAGAATTAAGTTACTTGGATTATAAAACGAAATGCTCCCAGGAGAATGTCCAGGTGTAAAGATGCACTTAAATTCATATTGACCTAAACAAATAATATCGCCTTCTTTAATAAATTTGTTAGGCATTGGTGAAGGGCTACAAGAAAATCCATACAACTCAGCTGTTTCGGGCATTCGTTCTAAAAAAAACATTTCGTCGGCATGCACTTCAGGAAGCAAGCCATAATTATCAAATATAAAACTATTGCCCAACACATGATCTATGTGCGCATGAGTTAATAATAAACGTTGTAATTTTAGTTTTTTATCCGAAATAAAACTTTTTAAAATCGTGTTTTCTTTCTCGTTTGAGTTACCTGGATCAATGATAAAAGCTAAGCCATCATCATCATAAATTAAATAGGTGTTTTGTTGAAACTCATTAAAGCAAAATGATTTTAAATGTAACATGGTTAAGCTATTTTTTTTATAAAGTTGAGTTGTTTGTCGCTGTGTTGAATTAGATTTAAACCAGTATTTTTTCCTATAATTAATTTTCCGAATTTATCCTCAATGCCTAAAGCTTTGGCCCCATTATAGGTTAAGGCCTTCAAAATCGCTTCAATAGAAATTGATGGCGATTTATCCAAAAGAATAGAAGCCTCAAAACACATATCTAATTTTTGATTGCTGGCTAAACTATCGGTTCCTATGCACCAATTTTGATTGTGATTTAAAAACAGGTCGTAATTTGGTAATGTGTTTTCTATAAACAAATTAGCGCCAGGACAAAAACACCAATTTATAAATTTATATTTACTGGCAATTATATCTTCCTCTTTACAAAATGTATTATGAACTAAAAGCGATTTTTTATTTGGAATAACATCTAAATACGACAATAAACTTGATGTTTTTGGAGGGTTAAACCAATTGATATCGATATTTAAAAACGCAAATAAATCATTAATGCCACTTGGCCTGCCTGCAAAAAACTTCGTTTCTTCTTCACTTTCTTGATTATGAATACTAAAAGCTAAATTATTTAAACTATTATAATTGGCAATTTTATTAATTAATAGTTTAGAAGAACTAAAAGGGGCATGCGCTGCAAGACTTCCTATTAAATTATAATTCTCTAATTCCTTAAGAAGGGACAATCCTTTTTCAAAAATAGTTTCACTATGCAATGGATTTAATCCAATTAATTCGATAAAAGTATGGTAATATATTTTACTACTGGCTTTTGTTTTAAATGCAGTATCGATGTTACTAATGTCTCCAACAGCTACAATTCCACTTTCCCACATTTTAAAATCTGCTTCAATGGCCGCATCTTCTTGCTCTTTTTTATTAAAATTATTGCGCTTAGTAATAACTTGTTTTAAAAATTCAATTAAGCCTGTCTTAGGGTCTATCTGAGAAAACAAATGGCTTAATTCTAAATGACAATGTGCATTCACAAATCCAGGGGAAATAATCCCTTCGTAATGCTCAATTTCAGAACTTTGTATTTCTGTTTTTTTTACAATATCTTTCAATACTCCAAAATCATCAATCACTAAGACCATCTCTTGCGACAAAAAATTTATCCCAGTAAATATGCTATTAGCACTTATGATTCGCATAGCCAAAGTTAGTAATTTATCAATGGAATGGTATATTTGTAATCGGTTAAAATGATAAAAAAAGACATACGTGCTCTTAGTCAGGATCAATTAATTGATTTGTTTATTTCTATTGAAGAACCCGTATTTAGAGCTAAACAAGTTTATGACTGGCTTTGGTCAAAAGGCGTAATTGATTTTAACCAAATGTCGAATCTTTCAAAAAAAATACGCGAATATTTAGAAACCAATTTTGTAATTAATGCGGTTCAAATTCATGAGCTACAAATTAGTTCTGATAAAACTATAAAATGCGCGATGCGCTTGCACGATAATTATGTAGTTGAAAGTGTTTTAATACCTCATCGATTAAGAATGACGGCCTGCATTTCTTCGCAGGTAGGCTGTAGCTTATCCTGTACTTTTTGTGCAACAGGCAAATTAAAACGCATGCGAAATTTAAATGCTGATGAGATATTTGATCAAGTCGTATTAATAAAAAATACTGCCGCCGAAAAATATAAGGCCCCATTAACCAATATTGTATATATGGGAATGGGCGAACCTTTACTTAATTATAAAGAAGTGCTTAGTTCGGTTGATAAAATAACAAGTCCAACTGGCTTGGGAATGGCAGCTAAACGCATAACCGTATCTACAGCTGGGGTTGCAAAAATGATTAGCAAGCTTGGCGATGATGAAGTTAGATTTAATTTAGCACTTTCGTTACATGCTGCAAATGATGAAAAGCGCAATCACATTATGCCTATAAACGAAACTAATAGTTTAGATAATTTAGCGCAAGCCCTTCAACATTTTACAGAAAAAACAGGCTCAAGGCCCACTTTTGAATACATTGCGTTTAAAGACTTTAATGATTCGATAAAAGATGCTCAAGAATTAGTAAATTATTGTAAAAAAGTAAAAAGTAAAGTAAATATTATTGAATATAATTCGATTGATGGAAGTGATTTTATTCAAACTAGTAAAGAACGATTGTTAGCATTTACTCAGCATTTAGAAAAAAATGGCGTAATTTGTAATGTAAGACATAGCAGGGGTAAAGACATTGATGCAGCCTGTGGACAATTAGCAAATAAAAACAAATTAATTTCTCCAGAATTAAAATAAAATTAAATTTAATCTCTTGTGTCAAAAATAGTTGACGAAATAAAAAAACCCATTGCAATTCAAATGGTAGCCTTCGAAAATAAGTTTAAGGATGCTATGCAAAGTTCTGTGCCATTATTAGATAAAATAACAAACTATATTTTAAAGCGTAAGGGCAAACAAATTCGGCCTATGCTTGTGTTTTTATCTGCTCAAATAAATGGAGAGATTAACGAAACCACTCATAGAGCAGCGGCTTTGATTGAGCTACTGCATACTGCTACTTTGGTTCATGATGATGTGGTAGATGATAGTAATGAGCGACGTGGCTTTTTTAGTATAAATGCTTTATGGAAAAATAAAATAGCAGTTTTAATAGGTGACTTTTTATTATCAAAAGGCCTTTTATTGTCTTTAGATAATAATGATTTTCATTTACTTAAAATTGTAAGCACTGCAGTTAGGGACATGAGTGAGGGAGAATTGCTTCAAATTGAGAAGGCGAGACGTTTAGATATTTCTGAAGAAATTTATTTTGAAATTATTACAAAAAAAACAGCCGCTCTTATTGCTGCCTGTTGTGCAGCAGGTTGCGCTTCGGTTACAACAAACGAAAACGTAATTGCCTTAGCTAAAGAATTTGGGACGCTTACTGGCATTGCTTTTCAAATCAAAGACGATTTATTTGATTTTGCTGATGATACATCAATTGGAAAACCAACTGGAATAGATATTAAAGAAAAGAAAATGACTTTACCTTTAATTTATGCTTTAAATAATTGTACTTGGATCGAAAAACGTAAAATCATTAACATCATTAAAAATCATAGCCAAGAAAGTGAAAAAGTTAAACAGGTAATTGATTTTGTGATAGAAAAAGGCGGCATTATTTACGCCAATAAAATTATGCATGATTATAAAAATAAAGCATTAATTGCATTAAACAAGTTTCCTAATAATGATGCGCGAAAAAGTTTAGAACGTTTACTGGTATATGTTATCGAAAGAAAAAAATAAATGATATGAAATATATATATATTCTAAGCCTGAGTTACTTTTTTATTTTTTTATTTAGTTGTACTAGCGATGATAAATTTACTGAGTCTGAAAAACAAATAATAGATTCAATATCAAAAGTAAAACAAAAATTTAAGGTTGATTCTTTAAAAAGAAATAATCCATTGTTAATTGTAGCTCCTGACACCAATTATACTGGAGATTATGTAGATAAATATTCAAACGGAATTACAAAGTTTAAAGGGTATTTTCGTTTTGGAAAAAGACATGGCCAATGGCTATCCTTTTATCCTAATGGATTAATGTGGAGCGAAATGTTTTATGAGAAAGGCTTAAGAGATGGAAAAAACACAACTTATTTTGAAAATGGAAAAATTAGATATGTCGGTTTTTACAAAAATAATTTACAAGATAGTATTTGGACTTATTTTGATACCTTAGGAAAAGTAGCGACCACATTCTTATATCAAAAAGACAGAATCGTAAAAAAAGTAAATTAAATTATTACTTTTTCCAAACTGTTTTTATAAATTTTGCTGCATTAAATTCTTCGCCGTTTATTTTGGTATTACCTTCAATACCTCCTAATCGCCCTTTAATATTGCATTTGGAATCAAGAACTGTTGCTGCCAAGTCTGCACCACAAGAGCCATCTATAAAAACATATACATATTCTGATTGAAATTGATACTCGTCAACTTGGGGGTCTGAACAAAAAGCATCTTTTTCGAAGGCACTTATTTTAGTCCTAATACAATTCGGTGTCCCTTCTTCGATTTCTAATTTTTTACAAGCAGAAAAAAGTGTTACCGCTAATAAAAGATATAAAATTAAATTTTTCATTGTTGAATTTAAAGATACAATTTATTGGAAACTATAACCTCGTCATTTAAGTCAAATCATTAAAAAAAATGAATAAATGATACTTATTTGTTAATGCTGAATTACTTTAGGGGCCCTAAAATAATCGCTATCTTTTTTTGGTGCATTTTTTAATGCTTCTTTTTGAGTGATTGTGTTTTCTGCTTCGTCTTTTCTCAATACATTACGTTCGTTTGTCATGTATATTAATGGCTCAACATTATCTGTATCTAATTCGTTAAGCTTGCCTATAAAAGAAAGCATGCGATTAATGTCATTTAAAATTTCTGATTTTGCCTCCTCGTTAAATTCTAAGCGAGCTAAATGAGCAATTTCGTTAACCGTACTAATGTCTATTTTATTTTCCATTAAATTTATCTAATTCTAATTTTATAAAGGTATACACTTTCTCTTTAAGTTCGTTAACATTTTTTTCTGTCATCCCTTTTGTAATAATTGGATCGCCAACTATAATTTCTGGAAAACCAGGCCGGCCATTACTTTTTAAAAAACCAAAATCTTCAAAAAACCACCAATTATTGAGGTTAACGCTTGGGATAATAGGCACTTGTTTTTCGATAGCCAATTTAAATGCTCCATTTTTAAATGAACCTAGCTTCCCCTTATCATGTATCGTTCCTTCGGGATATATAATAATACTTAAGCCCTCGTCTATTTTTTTTCCGGCATCAGAAAATGCTTTATGTGACCCAGTTATGCTTTTACGATTTACAGGAATATCTAAATAAATAAAAAAGTATTTAAATAATGGAATTTTTAACAATTCTGCTTTAGCTATAAACGCCGCCGCATGATCAATATAAAAGGGGATAAAAAGAATATCTAAATAAGAGGTGTGATTCGAAACAATAATACAAGGAGAAGGCAGTTTATACTTTTTAGACTCATATCTTATTTTTGGGTATAAAAATGCTCCAAAGCAAATGAGTCTTGACCAAAGCCGTTTTAGTTTAAATACCAGCGAAAATTGTTTTGTAATTAGGCTTAAGTAAAAAAAAGGAAAAAGTATAAAAAATGGCAAAACAAAACAAATGACTAGCCAAATTTTCCATAAAAGAGAAGGTATTGATTTTAAAAAATTCATGGAATATAATTCAACTCAGATAAAATTATAATCAAGGTAATTAATTTACTCGATTACAAAATATAAATATAACAAAAAGAATTATAAAAATATTAAAATGGAATAAAGCTTAATCCAATCATCATATTAAATCGTTGACTCGGAAGACTTTCCCACTGATAGTAACGTTGGTTTGCAATGTTATTAAATCTTGCGAAAAAACTTAGCGTTTTTGTGTAACGATATTCAGCCTCTATGTTTCCATCAAAATATCCATTAAGTTGTATTTCTTTATTTTGGCTTAATGCCCATTGTGAACCCACAAAAAACAAGTCGGCTTTTACGATAATTTTATTTCTTAAGTTATATGCTCCTGTAAATGTTAAGAAGAAACTTGGCTTATGGTAAGCATACTTTAAATTTTCGGGGTTATATAAATTGTAATCTCCTTTGGCAATTAATTTTAATTTTTCGTTTAACTGATAGTTTATTTGTCCGCTAATGTTTAGTAAGGATGCAGTATCGTAAACTACATTAAATCGGTTATACATTTTGTTTACATCATTATAATTAACAACAAAAAAGTGTAAATTATCGAATTGCGAATAAGTGACTCTGGCATCGTAAGATGTATTACTACTGAGATTGCCCTTTAAACCTAAAAATAAATTGTATTTATTATTTGTATTTGCGTATCTTATAGTAGAGTCAATAAAAGGATTTTCGGTAGTTAATTGTTTAAAGCTATTTTTAATTAATCCTCCGTTTACTCCTGCATATGGAATAATTATATTTTCGTAAATATCGTAGTTAAAATTAATTTGCGGGTAAAAATAAAAACGCTCCTTGTTGTTGTTAAATTTGTTCATGGTTCCAGCTAAACCAACATTTGCATTCCAGTTACTTCCTTTTGCTTCAAAAGATGGGTTAATACTTATAATTAAATCATTGATTGTATCATTACTTTGTTTATGATTATAATAGTCGGTTAGTATATTTACATTTAATTTTTCTTTATTAATAAATAACGAAGTAAACCCATTTAACTTAATATTATTTTCACTTTCTTGATTTTGATTTTGTAAATTATAATAGCTAAGTAAAATCGTGTGATTGATATGAACGCTATCAGAATAATGACTTTGTAATTTTAATTTTGGTTCTATTAATTGATAGCGTTGTTTTGTATTCGCATCAAAGTCTTTTGATTTTGAGTCGTTAGAGTCTATATCAAATCCATAATAATGAATCACTCGTCTATCATAATTTATTTCTCCGCTTAAGGTATGCTTTTTATAAAATTGCTTGCCGAATAATTCAATTTTATTATTACTATATCCACTGTTCCCTACTCCTTCTAATTGAGCAGTGCTTGATAAATGTTTAACATGCGCGCCATAGTTATTCTCGCGAGACCGATTATTTGCAATCCAAAATTCGCCATAAGGCATAGTATAAAATGGCCCATAGCCAAGCTTTAATAAAGAATTATATAATTTTGGTAAGGGCTCATTCGCAAGCTTGGCTTCTTCAATTGTTTGTACCTCGTATTTAGGAAATAAAGGCACACTTGTAATTCCATATTTTATATTTGAAATTCGATTTACACTGTCTTTAATTTCGGGTAAATCAGTAAATTTAATTGCATCTTTTATTGTTGGAACAAAACTACTGGTTGCGACAAAGTTTAAATCGCTTAATCCATTTTGCGCTAATTGAATACCTCCAAAAAAGATAAATAAAATAAATGTTAGTAGATATTTTAAGTGTTTATTCTGTATCAATAGTTTTGTATTATTAATTTTTTTTTGAAATAAATTAGTTGCATTCATTTAAAATTATTTTGGTTTTTGAATAGGCGCTGTTAATTCTGGTTCTTTTAATTCTTCTGCCTCTAAATCTAAATCGTTAAATATGTCATTATCTCTTTTTGTTTGGCTGAACTCTAATTTCATTTGAGTGTTTTCTGAAGCAGGAACTGCTTTATTTATAATTTCGCGTTCAGCTTGGCGTGTTTTTAAAGCGGCTAACTTTTGTTTGGCTTCATCTATATATTCTTGTTTTGATTTACTCTCAATTATTGTTTGTAAAATAACTTCAGCATCTACCTCATCGTTTTTGGCTAAATAAGTATCTGCGAACAAGGCCATTGCTTTTGTGTTCCAATCATCATTACTGTATTGGTAGCTTATTAATTTAGTAAGCGTTATTTCTACTTCCTTATAATCCTGTTTTATAAAATAAATTTTACCTAAATAATAATATGCTTCAGCGCCAATAATATTTTTAGATGTTTTGGTGATATTCTTGAATTCTATAATCGCATCGTCAAATCTTGCAGTTTCGAATAGTGATTTTGCTTTGATATATTTTGCTTCGTCCGTTTGTTGAGGCGTTAATTTCTCGGTTGCCAATACTTTATTACACTCGTTTAGTGCGACTTCAAATTGATTTAAATTAAAAGAACATCTCATGGCGCCAAACTTTCCTGCGCTAATATTTGATGGGGTTTCTGCCAATTCTTGTAGCTGCATAAACATTGGCAATGCTTTATCATATTTCTTGTCTTTATAATATAAATACGAAACTTTAGATAAAGCTACCTCAGAATAAATACTTCGTGGTTTTGAAATAATATATTCATAATTAGTAATGGCATTATCAAATTGACTTTGACTATATAAGCATTCTGCAAAGCTGTATCGGGCTTCTGAAATATATTTTCCATTAGGGAATTTTTTTATATATGTTTCCCACTTCGGCATTGCTAAGTCACAGTTTTTTTGAGTGTAATAGGCATCAAATGCCGAAACATAGGTTGCTTTTTCAATTTGATTTTCAGATAAAGGACTTCCAACTGAATTGAAGTAATTTTCCATATCTTCTAATTCACCTTTTGATTCAAATATTTTTTTAATAGCTTCTAATACATCTTTGGCCTCATCGCTTTTTCCATCTAGCTTAATAAACTTATCATAATATTCAAAAGCTTTATCATCTTCTTTTCGTCCATAATAAATATTACCTAGCTGTGCATAACAATTGTTTAAAAAAGAAGAACTGGTATAATTTTTTATAATTTTATTATAATATAAAATCGCATTATCTTCATCTTTTAAATTCCTATAATAGGTGTCTGCTATTTGATTTAAAGCCGACGCCAAATAATTTGATGTTGTAAATTCAGACTCTATAGTTTTTAGTTCTATAATTTTTTCTTGATAATTTTTATTTAATCCATCGCATAAGGCTTTTTGATAAAGCGCGTAATCCACATCTAATTTTTTATATTTAATTGCAATTTTATAAAACTCTGCGGCTTGTATAAAATCTCTATTCATAAAATAACTATCTGCAGCACGAATAATAGCATCTATACTTTTGTAATCAAATGCAGCTTTAAAATATTCGCTATAAGCATCAAAATCTTTGATTATGTAGTGAAAATCAGTATCGATATTCTCATCTCCTTTTTTATTTTTGTGTTTATAAAGTAAAAATTTTCTAAAAGATATATTTGAATTTACATAATCGTCTTTTTCTTTTCTTTGAAAATAAGCATAACCCAATGCATAATTGCTTAAATTAAATTCAGGTAATTGAATTGCACCTTCCATTAATTGAAACTTTTTCCAAAATTCTATGGCTGTTGAATAATCTCTTCTGATATATGAAATTTCTCCCAACCAATATTGACCCAGACAGTTTAGTTTTAAATCAGAATTTTGAGCTAATGATTTTTTAAATTCTTTTTCAGCATTTTCCAAATCATTATTATTAAACAAGGCAACAGCTTTAAAATAAATTAATTTTTGATACGTTATTTTTAAAATTGGATCTACTTTACCAGTTTTTTCTATGCTTTTTATGGCTAAATCGAAATTTTTAGTTGAAGAATAAACGTTAGTTAAAAAACTATAGCACTCTTCTTTTCTTACTGATTCTGGATATTCTTTTAAATATTTGGTAAAACTTTTTTCGGCTTCTGCATAAGGATTAAAGTCTAGTTCGTAACTCAATTTAGCATAAGAAAATAGTGCGTCTTCGGTTATTGATTTATTATAATCGAGTTGATAAGCATTATAAAATGCATTTTTTGCTTTTAGTCGATCATTTAATTTTATATAACAATCTGCTAAATGATAAGCTGAATTTTGCGCTAAAGAATCTTTTGCATTGGTTATTTTTTCAAAGTACGGAACTGCCTTCAAAAAATCTTTAGTCTTATAATAACAATAACCTAAAGCATAATTCCCCTTTAAACTTGTGCCTGCCTTTAAATCATTTTTTTTAAAATAACTTAATGCATTCGCATAATCTTTCAAATTAAAATAACTTTCGCCAATCATACGATAAATTTCTGTTTCTTTTTGAATGTTTGCGCTATCAGCTAATAATTTTGGTGCTTCTTTTACAACTTCTTCAAATTTATTTTCGATAAAATAAATTTGAGTAATGTAGTATGGCACAACGCCACCAAAAGTTTTATCACCTACCAAACGAGTAAATCCCTGTAAGGCAATTTCATATTTTTTTTCTTTGTATGAGAGATGAGAGAAATAATAATTTGCAGGAAATGTATATTTATTATCGATGTCTTTAATTTCATAAAATTCAGTTTTTGCTTTGGCGTCATCTTTTAGTTGTAAATATGAATAGCCTCGTTTAAAATAAAGTTCAGCTAACTGATCTTTATCTAATTTATAAATATCAACTTTACCAAAAAATTCGAGCGTTTCTTTATATTTCTTTTTTCTAAAGTTTGATTTTGCTAAATAAAAATAAGCTAAATTAATTTTTAAGTTTGAACTGTTTTTTTCGATAAATTGCTTCATCATCCATTCACTATCTTTATTAAAAAGCTCTATGCCACAGGCTGCAGAATAAAAAATAGCATTGCTTTTCAAAATAGAGTTAGGGTTTTCATTGGCAAATTCAACAAATTTCTTTTGTGCAGAACCATATAATTTTTTATCTAAAAGTTCTAATGCTGCATTATAAAGTGCATCTTTATCTGAATAGGCTTGGGTTTGTTGCGCTTTAATAATTAGATTAAGAACAATTAAAAAAGCTAAAGCACTTATTTTTATACTAAATTTCATTAATTAAATTTGGATATAATTTTACTTCAATAAATGTAATTTCTTTATTCTTTACTTCATTACTAATGCAATTCAGTTATTAACGCGCCAATGTTGATATTGGATAAATGTAATTGCCTTATAAAGTTTCAAATTATTTAACTTAGGTTTTTATTTTATGAGTGAAATAATTCAATTTAATAAAGTGGCTATTTTTCAGGACGAAAGAACTGTTGTTGGTGATTTAACTATAAATATAAATAAAGGTGAGTTTGTTTATTTATTAGGAAAAACCGGAAGTGGCAAAAGTAGTTTTCTTAAAACTATTTATGGTGATTTATCAGTAAAAGTTGGCGAAGCAAAAGTATTTGATTACGATTTAAAAAATTTAAAACAAAAAGACATTCCATTTTTAAGACGAAAATTAGGTATAGTGTTTCAAGATTTTCAATTATTAGGTGATAGATCAGTTTTTGAAAATTTACGCTTTGTGATGAAAGCTACAGGTTGGAAAGAAGAGCCTAAAATTAAAGAAAGAATTTATGCGGTTGCAAAACAAGTTAATTTAGAAGGCAAAGAAAATAAAATGCCTCACGAACTTTCTGGTGGAGAACAGCAAAGGGTAAGTATTGCCAGAGCATTGGTAAACAATCCTGAATTAATTTTAGCCGATGAGCCAACAGGTAATTTAGATCCGGATTCATCCGAAGAAATTTTAATGATATTAAAAGGGCTTAGCCAAAATGGTTGCGCAGTATTATTTGCAACTCACGACATGTTAGTTTATAATAAGTTTAAAGCACGAACTTTGCTTTTTGAAAATGGAAAAGTTTTAGAAAAAAATTAAATATTTTGGTACTCCTGTTTCACAAAAGCCATTAATTCTTTTATATAATCTGGGCTGAAATCAAATTTAATTCCTGCAGTTTCGTAAATTTGAGGTATCGATTTAGTATATCCCAATGCTAATGCTGCCTTATATTGTTCAACAGCTATTTTTGCATTCGTTTTATAGTTTCTCCAAACGGCAATGGCACCAAGTTGAGCAAAACCATATTCAATATAATAAAAAGGAACTTCATATAAGTGTAACTGCACTTGCCATCGGCGTTTTAAATTGTTTTCTAATCCATTATAATTAATTATCTGGCTACCAAAATCATTCATAATAGTTTGCCAAGTCTGATAGCGATCTTCTATGGAATGATTTGGGTTAAGATAAATCCAATGTTGAAATTTATCAATAGCAGCAATCCATGGCAAAGTATCCATGACACTTTCTAATTGCTGACGTTTAGCTCGTTTTAATTCTTCTTCAGTATCAAAAAATACGTCCCAATGTTCCATGCTAATTAATTCCATACTCATACTAGCTAATTCAGCAACTTCGCTTGGTGGCGATTTAAAATCAACTAATTCTAAATTAAAATTTAAAAAAGAATGGATTGCATGACCGCCCTCATGAACCATCGTCACTAAATCGCGGTGCAATCCAACGGAATTCATAAAAATAAAAGGAACATCTGTTTCATATAATGGATATTGATAGCCACCGGGCGCTTTTCCTAATCTACTTTCTAAATCTAGTCGATTTAGTTTTTGCATAGTATCAATACATTCTCCAAAAAAAGGATCTATTTTATTAAAACATTTTATAGTTTTATCAATTAATTCTTGAGCGCCATTAAATGGTTTTAATGGACTTAATCCTTCTTCATCAACTGATGTGTCCCAAGGTCGATAATCTTCTAAATTTAATTTTTCTTTGCGCTGCCTATCATTTTCATTAATTAACGGGACCGCATGTAGCTTTACTGCTTCATGAAAATTTAAACAATCTTGAACTGAGTAATCAAAACGCGCTAAAAATTGATGTTTATAATCACGATAATTTTTGAAACCTGCATTTAACGACACTTGATGGCGAAGAGCTATTAATTGAGTAAATAAATTGTTTAAAGCGTCTTCGTCTTTGGCGCGTCTATTTTGAACTAAATGATATACTTCTTCGCGAACATTTCTATTTAGATCTTTTAAAAAAACACCCGCTTTTTGTAATGTCATTTTTTCTCCTTTGTATTCAATACTTTGAGCGCCATTTATTTCTCCAAATTGCTGTTCAAGCTCTTGAAGTTTAGTATTTAAAGGGATATTTTCTTCGCGAAATAAATCGATGCTATTTTTAATTCCTCTTAAATAAATGCTGTAGCCTGTTTTTGTTAGTTGATTTATAAAAGGAGAATTAATTATTTTTTTATTTAAATCGTTGGCAATAGGCGAGATATTAGGTTCTATATTTTGAACAAAATCATTAAAGCGATCTCTTAGCTCTGTATTTGTTGTGTCGCAAGTCATATTAATATAGCGCCAAGCCATATTTTCACTTACCACTGCTCCCAGTTCATTATAATCTAGTAACCATTTTTCGAGTTGGTTTTGCGAGTTAATTTCTCGCTGATTTAATTCTTCAAAGTAAGGGGAAAGTAATTCCCATGAAGTAATGCTGAAGTCTGATTTAAAAATTTGACGTTTCATGGCTATTTTTTATAATTAAAAGAAATAATTCAATTAATTAATTTTTATAGCGGTGAAATTAAGCAAAATAGTCTAATTTATTTTTTTGAGGTTAATCTGGATAGATTTTAAAATAAAATAGTAGGCCCAATTATTAAAATTGATAAAAAAAATAAAAAAATTTAAATGCCTTATTTAATTAATTGAACTAATTATAGAATGGCTCTAAATAATAAAAACAAACTTCCAGAAAGAATAATAGTAACAGGAAGTGTTAAAATCCAAGTTAGTGCAATTGTTTTAATGGTTCCTTTTTGTAAATTTTTTAGGCCTTTTTTTGCAACCATTGATCCAGCAATACCAGAAGATAGCATGTGGGTAGTTGAAACTGGAACGCCATAAGCAGAGGCCACACCAATTCCCATTGAAGCGACTAATTCGGCACTAGCGCCTTGAGCATAACTCATGTGTTGTTTGCCAATTTTTTCGCCAATGGTTTTTACTATTCTCTTCCATCCTACCATGGTGCCTAAACCTAAACATACCGAAATAATAATGATAACCCAAGATGGGGCATATTCAACAAGTTTTTTACTTTCTTTAATTTCTGTAATTATTATTTTTTTATCTTTTGAACTAATTGCAAAATTTTCACTTTTTAATAGTTTCTCGGCTCCTTTAGTAATTTTTACAACATCCGTTCTTAATTCAAAGCGATTTTTTATATCAATTTCTGATGAAAACATTGCGGTACCTATGTTTTGATTAAAATGCGCCGAATGTTTTTTAATTTGTTGATATTGTTTTTTTTCGTCTGACCCAAATTTAGAAGTATCACTCTGTAAAACGATTGAGTTAATTGAATTTATTTTCTTATTCTCAGATTGCAAGTTTATCGAATTATCTAAAGCAAATTGACCTGGTAAAACCGCAATTAAAATCATCATTAATAATCCAACCCCTTTTTGTCCATCATTTTGCCCATGAAAAAAACTTACTAAGCCACAGGTTGTCCATAATAATAATCTAATCCAAATAGGAGGCATTTTACCTGGTATTGGTTCTTTGTAAATCGTTTCGTTTTTTATTAATCTCTTAAATAAAAACATCATCAAAATCGCTACCGAAAATCCTGCTAAAGGAGAAATTAATAAGGCTAATCCAGTATCTTTTGCTTTAGGCCAATTTACAGCAGTTAAACCGTAATTTCCTGGTAAAAAATAAAAAGCTAAACCAATACCCAAAATAGAGCCAATTATAGTATGCGAGCTAGAAGAGGGAATACCAAAATACCAAGTTCCAAAATTCCAAATAATAGCACTGAGTAATAAAGCCAAAATCATTGCAATACCGTGATAAGGATTTGTGTCTATTAAGGCATCCATTGGTAATAAATTTACTATACCCATGGCAACTGTTATACCGCCTAACATAACGCCTGCAAAGTTTAATAAACCACTATAAACCACTGCTACCGTTGGCTTCATAGAATTAGTATAAATTACTGTTGCTACTGCATTTGCAGTATCATGAAACCCATTAATGAATTCAAAAAAACAAGCGCATAAAAGGCATAAAATTAATAATACGGTAAGCGTTGTATCTAATCCAAACATATTTTTTTGTTTTAATTTAGCTAATCAAAAGTATTTTTTTAAAGCAATTACAGTGTTAAGTTAATGTTATTAATTAAAATCTTATTTGAACGCGAGCAGTAAAAATATTATCTGGTATTTCGCGTGTAAAGCCTGATAAATTCCTAGATAGTTCATTTGTTACCATATTATAATGAAGCATTAGTTTAAAATTATCATTTGCATAATAATTATAACCAAGGCCAATAGCTGTATATTTAAAATCTGCAGAAGAAAAACGATAGGCGCTTTTAATGTCATCCTTTTTTATATCAATATTTGGATCATACCATTCATATTTTATAACCAGCTCATTTTTAGTTTTTCCAATTCTTTGAATTAAATACGCATAAAGGCCATCAAAGTTTCTAATATAGGTCTCGCCAGTGGTTGAAGTTTGCGGACTTTTACTGCTCAACTTACTTGCAGGCTGTTGACCTAAAACATACTCTCCTCGAACAGTTGTTTTTCCTATTATTGATTTAATAGAAAATAATGCTTCGACTCCATAATAAATTCTCTTTGCATAAGATCCTTTTATAGTAGTTTTAATAGAATCAGAAATTTCATATTGATTATTGTTGATCTGATTATATAGAAAATTATTGGCAACCCTTTCGTAACCATAATAATTAGATGCGCCAATTCCATAATTTATTTTATCATGATTTAATGATTTGTAATATGATAGGCGGCCAATAAAATCTTTTTTAGAATCAATGTCTGAAATATTAACATTTGGAATTGTTATGCCAGTTCCATTAAATAATCCTGCAACAATTTTTAGACCATTATATTTTGAATTTTTTGGCGCCTCAATTATTATTTCTGCACCCATATCTCGTTCATTAGGAGTAAGAATTTGAGTGTATCTTGCTCGTTCAGGAGACTCTCTATCTGCTGAAGAATATGAAATGTCATAACCAAATGGCCTATTCATGATGCCAGCTTGTAATGAAGCCCATTTTATAATCGGGTCTGTTATTTTTCCGTACAAATCGGCAATATTAACAAAACGTTCGGTCATGTTTAATTGAGCCACATATTGAACATTATTGTTATCGTAAGTAAATTTAATTCTACCTCTTCGAATCATAAAGCGAGAATCAACATTGGCTGGAAAATCTCCTCCATCAAAATTCAACGCTCCTATAGAATCAGCATTTTGATATTGCGCTTGAATCCAACCATTAATTTTTAAATGCTTAACGATATCTAAATCTTTTTGTATTAATATTATACTTTTAGTTAAGCTATCAGTTAAATGCATTAGGTTTTCTTGTGCCTTAACACTTAAAGAGAATAATAAGCAAATAAAAAGTAAATTTAAAGATAACTTCATGTAAATTAATTATTAATAATTTACAAATAAAATCAATCTAATTAATTAAATTATTACCTTAATGTTAATTAATTGTTAAGTGTTAAGCAAAAGTTAATAAATTTTTACTTCGTATAAATAATTTTAAATAGATAAAATAATGTGATTTTTATTGAAGCAGGATAAAAGCTATTAATTAAAAGCAAAAAATTAATTATCCCCTAAAACTTTTAACAACTCATCTAATTTTGGTGTTAAAATAATTTCAGTTCTTCGATTTTTCTTTCTTGCTTCGGCTGTTTTAGCATTATCTAATGGCGCAAATTCTCCGCGCCCAGCAGAGGTAATTCGTTGCGCATCAATTTTTGCATTGTCGAGCATTATTTTTGTAACTGAGGTGGCTCTCATCACGCTTAAATCCCAATTATCTTTAATTTCGCCAGCACCTTTCATAGGCACATCATCTGTATGGCCCTCAACTACAACATTAATATCTGAGTTTTGCTCCAACACTTTTGCTACATTTTTTAAAGCTTCAATTCCTTTATTTTCTACATTAATTTTTCCGCTCGCAAATAATAAACTTTCGTCTAAACTTACATAGACTTTACCATTTTTTTGGGTAATGGTTAGTCCTTTATTTTCAAAATTAAACAAAGCATCGCTTAATTTTTTTCTCAGATCGGCAACCGCTTTATCTTTATTTTTTAATATTTCCTCTAACTCATTCACTCTAATCTCTCGTTTTTTTAATTCTTCGCCTAATGTTTCTACCTCCTTTTGTTGAGAATTTAAACGTGTTTCAAAATTCCGCAAAACATCTTGTCGCTTTAACAACTCTTCTTGGGTCACTTGTAAATCGTTGCTTAGTTTAGCATTGTCTTTTTCTCCGCTACTTATTAATTTATTTAAACGTGTCATTAATTTTTCATTTAACGCGTTTACTTTTTCAAACTTTAAATTTAAACTTCTTAAACTAGAGCCAATAATTGTGGTGTCTTTTTGTAAAATCGATAGTGATTTTTGTTCTTTTGAGTTTTGTTCTTTAAGCTCTGCAAACTTTGCCTCAACTTCTTGGGCCCCTTTTTTAATAGACGACAGCTCACTTTCGCAACTTTTCAGCTTTAACTTAGACTCATCTAATAACTTAGCGGGCACGCATGAACTTATAGCGGCAATTACTAAAATGTAAAGAATAGATTTATATTTTATCATACTATAAAATTATAACATTGAATAGTAGATATAAAGCAGAAAAAAAATGTTTATTAACAAGGAAATTAACTTAAAAAAAAGTCAATTTTGATTATGCGCAATAAATCAATTAATTAAACTGGTGATTTAGTCTTTTATAATTCTGTAAACTCCTTGCTTATTATCGTTAGATATATTTAAAAAATAAACCCCTTTGTTTAATTTAGCTAAGTTTAAGTGATCTTTAATTTCTGTTTTATTAAAATAATTTGTTTGAAAAATAATTTCACCAAGTAAGTTACTAAGCTTTAAATTAGTAATTCTATCTGCATTTAAATTTCCTACAGCAAAATTAAAATAATTTTTAAATGGATTGGGCCATACACTTAAGCCTATTGGATTATTGCGAGATAAATTATAAACCCCCACATCTCCATTGCCGGGATTATCGGTAGAAATAGTAAAATTATTATTACCAATATCATAAAATACATTGCCAATACTCTCAATTTTAATGCGGCAAGTATTATTTGTGGCAGCTAAAGTAGGCACTAATATGAGTTCTGCGCCATCGTTTGGTGTTGAATTTACTAAAACACCATAAGTATTTCCGCTATTATACGAAATTAATATTCTAACCGAATCGCAGGCAATTGGGGATTGATCTGTTCCTCCTAAATCCCACGTAATGGTTTGAAGAGTATTTACATTCCACACTATATTTGAAATATCTGGATAAGTTACAAGAAAAGGACCTAGATTGTCAATAGTAATGTTGCTAATGCCATAACAAACGCCGCCGCCGCCCATTTTGTTGTCTCGAGCAGTTAATCTAAACTGCAATGTTTGTGGCGTGGTAGGGAGATATTCTCCTTGAGTTGAGGTATAATTACCTAAAGCCACCACGCTTACTTTTGGAAAATACCGAATAGGGCTAGCTATTGGAGCATATGAACGAAAATATGGTCTAGTTCCTGAATTCCAGCTACTGGTGGTGAGGCCCGGATCCGTCTCTTCCCATGAATAAGTAAGCGGATCTATATCTGGATCAATTGCAGTTCCTGATAAAACAAAAGGGGTAGAAATAGGAATGGTATAGTCGCCTGTTCCTGAAACTAAAGGTGGATTATTGCCTGTAGTATAAGTTATGGCGCATGAATTTCCTGAGCCATGAGTAAAATTAACTATTTCATCAAAACTTATGGCATGAAAATATGGGATGCTATTGTTCCCTAAATTATCACTTCCACCACAAATGCCAGCATATGCCATAATGGTTATGCCGCTTCCTGGCTCAACAGAAGTAGGAGCATTTCTATTTCCACTACAGGAGCCGGTTCCTGCATTAAATGTATGGTTACCACCAAATTGATGTCCTATTTCGTGAGCAACATAATCAATGTCGTATGGATCTCCAACCGGACTGGGGCTCCCTGTTATTCCCATGGCTTTATAATTATTATTACAAACTCCAAAAACAGCTAAACCGCCGCCTCCAGTGCTAAATGTGTGACCAATATCATAATTAGCCGCCCCTATATTGGCATTTATTACTAATTGACTTTTATTAATTAGTGAATTCGGATTGTTATTATCATTTGTTGTAAATGAATTAGATGCGGCACTGGGATAAATTACTAAAGTTGTGGTAGGCACCAGAATTAATCTAACCGAAATTTCTTTTTCGTAAACTCCATCTACTCTATTAACGCTGGTAACTATTTTTGAAAGTGTTTGGGCTATAGTTGGAGCAGCTAATCCTGTTGCCGCATTTGCATATTGTTTTGTACAAGCGATGGCTAATCGATAAGAACGTAACTCTTCGCCTACACAAATTGCAGGAGTGGCCACATTTGATTTGGAACTTGTTTTAGTGGGCTCTGGTTTAGGTGCTTTTTTTTGATAGTTGCCTTCTAATAATAATTCAGCCTCAGGTATTATTTGAGAAGGGTCTTTTTTAAAATCAGCTGTATAATAAACAATATAATTTTCTGTGTTTCCTAAACAATAAGGATCAATAAAAAAATCACCATTAATTGATAAAACCATTCCATGAAATCCAAACTCAGTTAAATCTAATTTACCATTCGCATAAGGATCGTCTATCCCTTTTATGCTGTAAGTTTTAATATTTGGAAATGCTTCTGATAATTCTGGCATCATAATCGGACTTTCGACTACTTTAAATTTTTGAATAGTTCCGTTTGGTAATGGCAGACTAATAATACAATTGCTTAAATTAATAGGGGTGTTTTTTTCGTTAGGCGATTGAATTAATTTTAATTTTAATTCATTAGTTTTTAACTGAAAAGTAGTGTATTTTTTGGGGATTATTTGTCTGTTACCACTTATTTGAAACTCAGATTCTTGATAGAATTTCCAGAAATCATCTACAACATTTTGTGCATTTAATATAAAATTAAATGAAAAATAAACAAGAACTAAAGTAATTTTTTTCATGCTAAAATTAAAATTAAAAATAATTTTTAATGTAATAAAATTTGTTTTTTTATTGCCTTTTGTCAATTCCCCACATCATTTTATTTCGAAGCGTAGTAAAAAAATGTTGGCCTTCTAATGCAATTAAATTTAGTCTAAAATCAGCCTTTTTAATTGTTATTTCGGATCCCGTTGGAACTTGTGCGTTTCGCGAATCAAGCGAAATGTTAAAATTATCACTTCGGCCACTTACCTTAAAACTAATTTGTTTATTATTTGAAATAACAATGGGCCTCACTGTTAAGTTATGTGGGGCAATAGGTGTGATAATAAAATTGTCTGAATCAGGTATCATAATTGGTCCACCACAACTCAAAGAATATGCTGTAGATCCAGTTGGAGTTGCAACAATCAATCCATCAGCAAAATAAGAATTTAAAAATACACCATCAATATAAGTATCTATATTTATCATGGCGCTACTATCTTTTTTATGAATAGTAAATTCGTTTAAGGCATAATTAACTTCGCCAAAACAATTATTGCAGCCCGAAATCTCAATTAACTCTCGTTTATCGAGCGTAAATTTTTCTTTTAATAAAAGTTGGATCGATTTTTTTAAATCGTTGGTATTAACTGAGGCTAAAAACCCTAATCTACCTGTATTTACTCCTAACAAAGGAACCCCTGATTTTTTTACCAAGTCAATAGTTTCTAATAAAGTGCCATCTCCTCCCAAAGAAATAACATAGGATGCTTTTAATATTAATTCTTCTGAATTTGAAAAAGTTTCTAAACTTAAGTTAAATTGATAGGTTTTTTTTATAAACTGGTAATAGGGTTCGAAAATAATTAAATCGACACCTTCGTCTTTCAATAATCGATATATATCTTCAATATAATTAGAATGATCGTGGTTTGAAGAGCGTGAATATATGGCTATAGTCATTAAACAAAGATAAGAAATATTTTATTCCTCAATTCGGATGATTTTTTCTTCGATTTTTACCATTTTACCAATTGGATGTATAAAATTTTGTAAATTATTTTCAATTAGCAACTCTTGAACTTCTTTTAAGCATAGGGGATTAGCCGAAAACAAAATGCCGCCATTTGTTTGAGGGTCAGGTAAAATTGTAAAAGCCTCGGCTACATCAACATTTTTTGAAAAACAAATACTGTTGCTATATGCATTCCAATTGCGGTAAGTGGCATCAGGAACACAGCTTTTAGAAATATAATAAGGCAGTGAGGTAATTTTTGGTATACTTTTATAATTTAGTTCGGCAGTTAAATTGCTTCCTTCTGCCATCTCTATTAAATGTCCAATCAATCCAAATCCTGTCACATCTGTCATGGCGCTCACGCCATTTATTTTTGCTAATTTTTCGCCAATAAAATTAAGTTGAGTTAGTTGCTTAATTAACAAAATTTCATCTTCAGGCCTTAACACTTGTTTTTTTTGGGCTGTAGACAAAACGCCAACTCCAATAGGTTTAGTAATAAAGATAAGATCGTTTAAATTTGCGCTATTGTTTTTTTTAATTTGGCTAATGTCTATTAATCCGTTTACCGAAAGCCCAAACATAGGCTCAAGAGTGTCAATGCTGTGCCCACCAGCTAATGGAATGCCTGCTTCTAAACATACTGCCCTTGCTCCTTCGAGCACTTGATTGGCTATTTCGGTTGATAATTTATTTATAGGCCATCCTAAAATTGCTAGTGCCAAAGTGGGCTTGCCTCCCATGGCATAAACATCACTAATTGCATTGGCGGCGGCAATACGGCCAAAGTCATAGGCATCATCAACTATCGGCATAAAAAAATCAGTGGTTGCTATTAAAGCACTTCCATTTCCTAGATCATATACTGCAGCATCATCATTGCTACCGTTTCCAACTAATAGTTTCTCATTAATTGGTGTTTTTATTCGACTATGAATAATCTCCTTTAATGCCGAGGGGTCTATTTTACTGCCACATCCTGAACCGTGAGCATATTGGGTGAGGGCAATTTTTGTATTATTTTTTAACATAGTTAATTAAATCTGTTGCGTTTAATTGTGCTTGGGTTGTCTTGTAAAATAGCTGAGTTATTCCGTTTTCAATATTGTCGCGCTTAGCTCTCCCTTTTATATACTGTTTATCATAATATTTTAACAATTCGCTAAAACAACTTTTTACATCATCTTCTAATAAAAAATTAATTGCTTGTTTAGTTTCAAGGCCGCCTAATTTTTTTTTGATCCGAATAATGGCATTAATTAATTTTTCTTTTTCAAATTTTCCATAACCCTCAATGATATGATTTAGCCTTAATTCGAAAGGGACTGTTATAAATAATATAGGAGAGCAGCGCATAAGTTTAAAGAATGAGGGCGGGATGTTAACTTGCCCAATTCGCTGACTCTCGTCTTCAAGCCATATCGATTTTTTTGGGTGGCTTAAGTTTAATTTAAATAACTCTAATGCCAATATGTTCTCGAAATATTCTTGAGACGGCTGGGGAACTAAATCTAGGTTTCCAAATGCTGATCCTTTATGTTCAGCTAATTTTTCTAAATCAATAACTGGCTCATTTAGTTTTTTTAATTCATGTATTATGCCTGTTTTATTGCTACCAGTGTAGCCACTAATGATATTTAATTGATATTCATTTTCAAATTGTTGCAGAGCCCATATTCGATATGATTTATAGCCACCAATTATTAAATTAACTTTATAGCCATATAAATCAAAAAGCCAAGCCATCGCCGAACTTCGCATTCCTCCTCTCCAACAGTAAATGGTTATTTCTTTCGTCTCGATTGTATTTTGAAGTAAAATACTGTCGGCGTTTTCTAAAAGCTGAACAGTTTTTTTTCCAAAAAATTCTAGTCCAATTTTTATTGCTTTTTCTCTGCTTTCTTGCTTATACAATGTGCCAACAATTTTTCGTTCATCGTCTGAGAAAATGGGTAATGATTTTGCTCCGGGAATATGAGCGTGATTATATTCTGACGGGCTTCTTACATCAAATAGACATGTTTTGTCGAGTTTTAAAACAAAATCTTTTATATTGATTTTTTCAATGGACATAAAGTATGCAAATATGCAAATTATTAAACAATTGCATTATGGGATAAATTTAGTTCTGATGCATCATAATTGTAAATACACATTATTAAACAAATAAATACTTATAATTTAAATAATAATTACTTTTGTGGAATGGTTTTTAAATATAAAAGTATTTACACAGAAATTATTGCCTGGGTAGGTTTTTTATCGTTTCAGTTTATATTATTCTTTTCTTTAGAGCCATTTATTGTTGAATCTAAAATCAATCCAATATACCTAATTTATTTATTAACGAACAGCTTATTAATTTTATTTTTTTATTTGCATCACTACTTATTCTTGCCAAAATATTTTTTTACAAAAAAATATACTATTTACTTCTTTTTTATCTTTATTTATTTATTTGGGATGATTATACTCTTGTCTTCTAATAAATCTTTTAACCCATTTTTTAAGCTTAATTTTAGAAACCCCATACTTGCATTTAACCTAGCTGTTGTTATTCGATTTGCAATTATTTATTTATTTTCATTTTTATTAGCAACAAATGAACATAAAAAAAAACTAGAAAAAATAAAGTTAAATTTAGAATTACACTCTCTCAAAATACAGATTAATCCTCACTTTCTATTTAACACTTTAAATAACATCTATTCATTAGTCATTACAAAATCTGATTTAGCTGCCGAGTCTATTACCAGATTATCAGCTATTATGAGGTATATGATTAAAGATACAAATCAAGATTTTGTATTAATTGAAAATGAAATTAGTTATATTAAAGCATACATTGAATTGGAAAAATTGAGGTTAACTAATCTTGTTACCTTAACTTTTTTGGTTACTGGTAATTTTTCGAATAAAAAAATTGCACCCATGCTCTTTCTTCCTTTCATAGAAAATGTATTTAAACATGGCGTAAGTAATAGCGATCCATCAAATATTATTATTAAAATTGTTTTAGAAGGAAATGATTTAATCTTTGAAGTTTTTAATACAAAAGTTAAGACTATCCCTAAAATAGAAAGTGGTTTTGGTATAGAAAATATTCAATTGCGATTAAATTTATTATATCCTGAAAAACATCTTTTGATTATTAATAACGATAACCAAAAATATCAAATCATACTAAAATTAAAACTAAATGATTAATTGTATTATTCTTGACGATGAGCCATTGGCTATTAATATTATAAAAGAATTTTTTAATAAAACTCCTTATTTAAACCTTTTAAAAACATTCACAAATTCAATAGAGGCTTCAGAATATTTAAAAACCACTTCAGTAGATTTAGTTTTTTTAGATATTGAAATGCCTCAAATAAGTGGAATAGATTTTTGTAAAAAATACTGTGAGAATAGCATGGTTATATTTACAACTGCCTTTAGCAATTATGCGCTCTTAGGTTACGAATTAAATGTTATTGATTATTTATTAAAACCAATAGAACTTAATAGATTTTTGATTGCTTGTGAGAAAGCTAGTCAACAGTATAATTATATTAACTTAATAAAAAATAATGTAGAACCAATTTTAATAATTAAATCCAACTATCAATTAATTAAAATAAAAATAAAAGATATTATTTACGTTGAAGCTTTCGACGATTACGTAAAGATTCATTTAAATACAAGATTGACAATAACTACAAAATTAACAATGAGCGTTATATTAAAACGCATAAAAAATTATGGCTTTGTAAGAGTGCATCGATCTTTTATTGTATCTAAAGATATGATCGCCTCTTTAAGTAAAAATCACATCAAGATAGACGAAAGAGATATTCCTGTTGGCAAAACTTTTAAAAAGAATATTTTATTATCGAATTAATTTTAAAGGAAATATTTTTTTTATCTAAAAATTAATAATACCATTTTTATATTACAAAAACTTCCATATTAACCCTAAGCCAATCATTTGTTCGTATTGAATTCTTGGCCCAAACCCTTTTACCCCATCTCTAACTACCGGAACCATGATATCATCATCATAAATCAGGTGAGCATTTATATTAAATGATAGGTATTTAAAAAGTTGAAAAGTAGCCCCAGATATCCATATTACATCTATGTTTTGGGGATTATTAGTAAAATTACTAAACAATTCAATATTATTCTCAAACATTAAATTTCCTTTAAATTGTTTTCTGAATTTTAATTTAAGATATGCACCTACTTCGAGTCTGTATTTTTCGGCCCGCTTTATCATATATTTATCTTCATCATAAAGTGCTGGCTTGAGTCCAAAAGAGCCCCTGTCAGCTAATACTGTACTATTTACTATTGTTGATTTTATAGATAATGGGGCAATAAAAAGAGTAAAAAAAGTTGATGGTTTATAGTCTATTCCAAGGGCAGAAACAAAATAAGCTGGTGCAAGAAAATCTGAAATAACTGATGAATCATTCGGGTAATAATAACCTTTAGCAAAACCAGTTTTAAAGTCAATTAATGCAGAATAATTTAAATTATGATATAATCGTTTATCAATTTTGGATGTAAATTGTTGTTGGTCATCATTTTTCCACCAGTTTTTTCTATTTCCTTGTCTTACGAGTCCAAAATGCAAACTAAGATCATTGTCTATGGTTAAAAATTTTGTTTTATAATCTATTGCCACAAGAACTTTTCCAACAAGAGAAGTGTTGTTTTGCCCCCCTGCCACCCAATTATTTAATAAAATTTGGGTGCCGTCAAAAAAGAATCTGCCACTAAATCGCCAATGCTTAATTGGAACATAAGCAGGTTTTTCATACCTTTTAATTTGTTTATTTAATGAATCAATAATTTTTACAATAGAATCTTTATATAATCTTGTTATTTCTTTTTTTTTCTTTAAGTCTGCGACAATAGATGATGAGTCTAGTTGAGAAAAGATTGAAGTGGATGTAAATAAAAAAATAAAAAAAATTATAATTTTATTAATAGATAAATTCATATGTTTAAATATCTTAAATATTTATTTAAAATACTAAGTTATAAAATAAATTTATTTTAAATATTACAAATAAATATTTTTTCTCAGATATAACTTAAAAAAGAAATGCTTTCATCTTCCTTTTTTTGGCAGGGTTGTTTTGCTAAAACTAATATCTACTATGAACAAAACTATACATTTTTTCGATAATTCTATTTTCCGACAGCGTTATTAAAAACCTAACTATTTAATAATCATATCTATTTTATAGTATTAATTACTTTTAGTATTTTTGTCGACCATTGATGTTTTAGTATTAGAATTGAACATTATTGATTACATTATTGAATTTTCAAACTAAATATTATGTTGATATTAGTTACAGGAGCATCAAAAGGCATTGGCTTTGAAATGGTAAAACTATTTTCTCAAAGCCCTTCTAATTTAATTATTGCAGTTTCGAGAAATATAGATTCGTTAAATAAACTTGTAAAAGAAAAAAACACACATTCTATTTTGCCAATTAAATCAGATGTAACAAATCCACTACACCTAAAAAAAATATTCAAAATAATAAAAGGGCTAAATTTACCTCTAGATGTTTTAATTAATAATGCTGGCCAAATTGTAAATAAACCATTCGAAAAGATAACAAATAAAGATTTGCAATTGGCATATCAAACTAACGTATTTGGGCCTTTTATGCTAATACAACTGCTTTTGCCTTTAATGAATAAAAAAAATAAATCACATATTTTAAACATTGGTAGCATGGGTGGATTTCAGGGAAGCTCTAAATTTGCCGGATTAAGCGCTTATTCAAGCAGTAAAGCTGCATTAAGCGTATTAACAGAATGCTTAGCCGAAGAATTTAAAACAAAAAACATTTCAGTTAATTGTTTGGCTTTGGGAGCCGTTCAAACAGAAATGTTAAACTTGGCCTTCCCTGGATATAAAGCGCCATTAACCTCCAAGCAAATGGCTAAATTTATTTGTCACTTTGCACTTACAGGCCATGAATATTTTAATGGTAAAATTATTCCAGTTTCTTCTTCTACTCCATAAGCAACGAATGAAAAATATATTTTTAATCTTTTTTATATTTCGGCTTTCTTTTTTATTTTCTCAAATCCCTACTCAAACTATTAAAGGTTTTGTTATTGATAAACAGAGCCAGGTTCCATTAATGGGTGTTAGTATTCAATTAGTAAATTCAAATCCACTATTAGGGGCAATTTCAAATGATAAAGGAGAGTTTAAGATTCTAAATGTACCAATTGGTCGATGGCAATTAATTGCAAAATCGGTAAGTTATAAAGAGAAAGTTATTTCTATTATTTTAAATTCAGGAAAAGAATCAATTTCAAATATCGAGTTAGAAGAGATTATAATTAATGGTGAAGAAATTATTATTACTACAGAACATGATAAAACACAATCTAATAATAAAATGAGCGCGGTGAGCTCTCGTATATTTAGTGCAGAAGAAGCATCTCGTTATGCTGGGAGCAGAAATGACCCGTCAAGAATGGCAGCAAATTATGCAGGAGTAAGTGGCACCAATGATTCGCGTAACGACATCATAATAAGAGGAAATTCTCCTATCGGAATATTATGGCGATTAAATGGAATAGATATCCCTAACCCTAATCATTTTGGAAATGCTGGAACTACTGGAGGGCCAATAAGCATATTAAATAATAATACATTAGGAAATTCTGACTTTATAACTGGAGCTTTTGCAGCAGATTATGGCAACGCTACCTCTGGTGTATTTGATTTAAAAATGCGAGAAGGAAATAACGGAAAAAAAGAATTCACTGCGCAAATAGGTTTTAATGGATTTGAACTTGGAGCAGAAGGCCCTTTTTCAAAAAAAGAAAATTCTTCTTTTATGATTAATTATCGTTACTCTACTCTTTCTGTATTTAAAGCTTTAAAAATTAGTTTTGGAACAGGATCAGCGGTTCCCCAATATCAAGACATTTCATTTAAAACAGATTTTGCCACAACAAAATATGGCAAATTTTCTTTTTGGGGCATTGGTGGGCTCAGTTATGTTGCTATTTTAGAAAGTGATAAAAAATCAGGTCAAAATTTATATGGGATTAACAATAGAGATTCTTATTTTAATTCAAATGTTGGCGTAAGTGGATTTTCGCATACTTATCTTTTTAAACGTAATGCTTATCTTAAAACAAATATAGGTATAAGCGGGCAGTATAATAATATCATAACTAATAAAATTGATAGCTCATTTAATAATACAAATTTCATAATTCCTGAATATCGACAGGAAACTCAAAATATACGTTATACATTTAACAGTACTTTTAATAAAAAATTTAATTCCAGAGATTTTTTTAACATTGGGATTAATTTAGAGTTATATAAAAGTAGCTTCATTGACAGCATAAATAATCTTTTTGGAAAAAATACATTTATTACATTAAGAAATTACAAAGGGTCTACTTCTCTTTTACGATCATTTTCACAATGGCAACATAAATTTTCAGATAATTTTTTATTTAATATAGGAATTAATTATCAGTATTTTTTATTAAATCAATCCTCTGCAATTGAACCAAGATTTGGGATAAAGTATAACATTAATCAAAAACAAAGCATTAGTTTAGGAAGTGGTTTGCATAGTCAGATTCAGCCTGCCTATATTTATTTTGCAAGCGAAATGCAAAACGGGATAAGGCAAGAGACTAATAAAAACCTTGATTTTACAAAATCTTCTCATATAGTAGCGTCATATGAAAATAATTTTTCTGCGAATTTCCGTTTAAAGACAGAAATATATTATCAATATATTTATAACGCACCAGTAAAAAATTACCCTAATACCTTTTCAGCATTAAATTTAGGGGCAGATTTTTATAGTCCAAACATTTCTAATTTAGTTAGTAAAGGCAGTGGGTATAATTATGGATTAGAAATTACTTTAGAAAAATTTTATAATAAAGGATATTATTTTTTATTTACAACTAGTTTATTTGAAAGTAAATATAAAGATAGTGATAACATCACTAGAAATACTGCTTTTAATGGTAATTATGTATTTAATCTTTTAGGAGGCAAAGAAATTAAAATTAAAGAAAGGCATACATTTAGCATCGATTTAAGAGGTGTATTTTCGGGTGGTAAACGGTATTCCCCGATTAATTTAGAAGAAAGTATTTCTCAAAAAACTGAAGTTCGTGATTTAACAAAAGCATACCAATTTCAATATTCAGATTATTTTAGATTAGATATAAAGCCAGGATATCGTTTTAATTCTAAAAAAGTTACGCATGAATTTTCAATAGATATACAAAACATCACCAAACATTTAAATGTCTTTCAGCAATATTACGATAATTATAGTCAAGAAATTAAAACAGATTACCAATTAATCTTTTTTATATTACCACAATATAAAATTTTATTTTAAGAATAAACTTCTTTAATTCGAGTTAAATTAAAATAACTTTCTAGAACTTAAAAATTTCTGAAACAAAGCTTGGGAATATTCCAATGGCTAAAATTAAAATAGTTGAAATAATGATAACGAACTTATTAGAATTTTCAATATTTAATGGTGCATCATCTTCTGATTTATTAAAATACATTGCAATTACAATTTTAAAATAATAATATGCGCCAACAGCAGAAGTAATAATTGCTAAAATAAGTAGCCATTTATAGGGTGTTCCGATCAGAGTAGTAAAAACAAAATATTTAGCAAAAAATCCTGCAGTAATTGGAATGCCAGCTAAAGAAAACATAGCTAAAGTCATACACAATGCTATTAAAGGGTTATTTTTGGATAAGCCGTTAAAAGCGCTAATATCTTCATTGCCTTTTCGTGAAACGTTATATAATATTCCAAAAGCCGAAATACTTCCAATAGAATAAGCTAATGAATAATAAATGATCGCATCTAATGAAATATTTGTTCGAATATTTGCTAAAATTACCATTAACATAAACCCAGCATGGCTGATGCTTGAAAATGCTAACATTCTTTTTACATTTGATTGCATTGCTGCAGAAAAATTTGCAATTATTAAAGAAGCTGCAATAATTAATGCTAATGCGCTTGTCCAAACCTCACTAATAGATCCAAATCCAATTGAGAAAAGACGAAATATGGCTGCAAAAGCTGCAGTTTTAACAATGGTACTCATTAAAGCTGTGATTAATGTTGGAGAACCTTCGTAAACGTCAGGGGCCCAAAAATGAAAAGGGGCTGCTGAAACCTTAAACAACAGAGCAATCAAAATTAAAACAACCCCTACATAAAAAAATAAAGGTAATTGTGAAGCGTTGTTTTCTATAAACATACGCATCTTCATAATATCAAATGTTCCGCATGCGCCATATATTAATGCAATGCCAAAGAGTAAAAATCCGCTTGCAAAAGACCCCATTATTAAATATTTAAAACCAGCTTCGTTACTTTTTAAATCTTCTTTTTTACTTGCCGCTAAAACATATAATGGAATACTCATAATTTCTATTCCTAAAAATAAAGTCGTCATATTTTTAAAAGCTGTTAACATTAATGCGCCAACTAATGCAAATAATACAAGAGCAAAATGATCAACTAATGAGGATGATTTATCAAAATAATTATTAGCTAAAATAAACCAAAAGAATGCAGTAAGAAGAATAATTCCAGAAAAAGCAATTGCTAGCTTATCAAAACTAATCATATTATCAAAATAAGAAATATCTAATCTAGTTTGCCACTCCAAAAAATTTAGTGCAAAGGCAGCAATAATTCCTAATAAAACTATTGGTAAAAGTAATTTCTTAAACTTAAAAATTTCAGCAAGCATTGCTAAAATCCCTAATCCACTTATAATTAATAACCCCTTCATAAATTTTTAAAATGTTAGCTCAATTATTTAATGTTAATTAAAATATCTTTAGAAGCTTGTTCTGCAATATCATTTAATGGCTTTGGATAAACTCCAAGCCCAATAACAACAATACAAATAATAACCAAAATTAATTTTTCAGAACGTGCTAAAACTCCAAAACTTGAATCTTTATTTTCCCCTAACATAATTTGTTGATAGCTTCTTAACATATATACTGCACCCAAAATCACCGTAAGGCCGGCGAAGGCGGCGGCTATAGGACTAAACTGATAAACGCCATTAATTAATAAAAATTCTCCCACAAAACCATTTGTAAGAGGCAAAGCAACTGAACCTAACAAAATAATTAAAAATAAAACAGCAAAATTTGGATTTATATTTCGAATACCACCTAATTTATTTATCTCATTAGTTCCTGTGTGACGTAATAAAATATCAGCAATAAAAAACAAACCAACCACATTAACTCCATGTGCTAACATTTGCATAATTGCACCTTGAACGCCTTGTTGATTAGCAGATAAAATACCGGCAGAAATTAAGCCTACGTGAGCTATGGAAGAGTATGCAATTAATCGTTTAAAATCTTTTTGAGCTATTGCGATACATGAAGCGTAAACTATTCCAATAACAGATAGGGCGATTGCCGCTGACCCCCATTTGTCTAAAGCTAATGGCACAATTGGCAATAACCATTTAATAACTCCAAAGGTACCCATTTTTAACATTATACCTGCTAACAACATGGTGCCTTGAGTTGGTGCATTTACATAGGTATTAGGTTGCCAAGTATGAAAAGGAAAAATTGGCATTTTAATTGCAAAGGCAATAAAAATTAACCAAAAAACCGCAGTTTGTTGATCGAGATTTAAAGCTCTGCCGGCTTGATATAGATCTTGTATTGCCCATGATTTTAATCCGTTTATACCACTATGATTGTATAAATAAATTAAGCCTACTAACATAAACAGAGAACCAAATAAAGTATAAATAAAAAATTTAAATGTAATTTTTGCTCTGTTTTCTCCTCCCCACAACATGCAAATAAAATATATTGGAATCAAAGCTAATTCCCAAAACACATAAAATAAAAAGCCATCGTTAGCTGCAAAAACACCAACCAGAGCCATTTGCATCAATAAAATTAATCCATAAAATTTAGAACTAAGTTCTTGCAAATTATTAAAAGAAGAAAGTATAATTAATGGCACCAAAAAAGTTGTAAGTAAAATCATTAATAAACTTAATCCATTTATGCTAACCGAAAAACTAATTCCTAACGATTGAACCCATGTGTGGTTAAAACATAGTATTGATAAATTCGGATTGTGTGTAAATAAAACAAAGGCGACTAAGGCAATTATAAATTCAAATACCGAAAAAGTTAATGCAAGATTACGGGCTAAACGGCCTTTAGTAAAAAAAACTATGAGTGCCGAGATAAAAGGGAATAATATTAATAAAACTGTTAACATAAATATAAACTCTTACTTAATTAAAAATGTTAATAAAACAATAAAAACAACACCCATTGCCATTGCCATTAAATAAAAACCAATGTTGCCGGTTTGAATTAGTCTAACTAATGAGCCAACAGATTTAACCGAATTACCTATAGCATTAACTGTTCCGTCAACCAATCGTAAATCTATAAACTTAAAAAATACGGACGAAATTGAATCTAACGGCTTTCTAATTACCGCATCATACATCTCATCAATATAATATTTATTGTATATAAGTCTTTGCCAAGGCTTCATTTCTTCTTCTTTATTAACAGGAAGAACCTTATTTTTAATAAATAATAAATAGGTAAAATAAAATACGGATAGAGCTGCAGCTACCGCTAATGCCATTAGCATCCATTCTGTTTCGTGAGATAAAATACTTGGGTTTTTTCTAATAATAATATTTTCTAAATGATGGTGCATCCAATTAGATGCATTCCAAAATTCTGGCAAGCCAATTAATCCGCCAACAACAGAAAGAATAGCCAAGATAATTAATGGAATAGTCATAGATGAGGGCGACTCATGTAAATGATTTGCTTGCTCATGCGTTCCTCTAAATTTCCCAAAAAAAGTAAGAAATAATAAACGAAACATATAAAAAGCTGTAAGCATTGAAGCGAACATTCCTAATAACCAAAGAAGCTTACTATGCTCATAAGTATGAGCTAAAATTTCATCTTTGCTAAAGAAACCACTAAAAGGCGGTAGACCACTAATTGCAATAGTTCCTATTAACATGGTAATAAAAGTGATTTTTATTTTCCCATTTAATCCGCCCATTTTACGAATATCTTGTTCACCACCCATCGCATGAATAACGGATCCTGCTCCTAAAAATAGTAATGCTTTAAAAAACGCATGAGTTGTTACATGAAATACAGCAGAGCTATAAGCGCCAACACCTAATCCTAAAAACATTAAGCCCAATTGAGATACAGTTGAATAAGCTAATATTTTTTTAATGTCGTTTTGAAATAAACCAATTGTGGCAGCAAACAAAGCGGTAATAACCCCAACAATGGCAACTGTTTCGCTGGCAACTTCGCTTATAGAATAGAAAACATTTGAGCGCACAATCATATATATTCCAGCTGTAACCATTGTAGCAGCATGAATTAAGGCCGAAACAGGTGTAGGGCCCGCCATTGCATCTGGCAACCAAGTATAAAGTGGAATCTGAGCACTTTTTCCTATTGCGCCAATAAATAATAGCAAAGCAATGGAGGTTATAACGCTAGTAGGAACTGTTCCTGCTCTTAAAAAAATATCGTTAAAAGAAATACTACCAAAGGTTATGAAAATTAAAATAATGCCTAATAAAAAACCTAAATCTCCAATACGGTTCATCACAAAAGCTTTTCGAGCTGCATTATTATAAGCTGTATTTTTGAACCAAAAACCAATTAATAAATAAGAACATAAGCCAACGCCTTCCCATCCTACAAACATGATTAGGTAATTGTTTCCTAAAACAAGCAGCAACATAAAAAAAACGAATAAATTTAAATAAGTAAAAAAACGAGAGAACCCTTCGTCTTCTTTCATATAACCAATTGAATAAAGATGAATTAAAAATCCAATTCCTGTTATTATTAATAAAAACCAGGTGGACAAGGGATCGATTAAAAATTCAAAAGGAATTTGAAGTGTATCAGAATTAATCCAAGAAAACAAATTAACGATAATTTGAGGATTACCTGTAGCCTCTTTTAATTGAATAAAAATTATTAGAGAAACAATAAAAGAAGCTAATACTGATAGCGTTGCTAAAGCGCCGCTTAATCCTTTACTTAATTTATTACCAAAAAAACCATTAATTATAAATCCAATCAATGGGAATAAAGGAACAAGTGCTATTAAATTAAACATATTTGAAAAACTAATTTTTTAAATTACGTAATAAATCGGAATCAATACTTTTTATATTTCTATAAATCATACTTAAAATAGCTAAGCCCACAGCAACCTCAGCAGCCGCAACTGCCATAACAAAAAATACAAATACCTGGCCGGCAGAATCGTGATGTAAAACACTAAAGGCTACTAATAATAAATTTACTGCATTTAACATTAACTCAATGCACATAAAAAGGATAATGATATTTCGACGAGCCATAACGCCAATAGCGCCAATAGTAAATAAAATAGTGCTCAACATCAAGTACATATTTATAGAAATTCCGTTAATCATATTTAAAATAAATTTTAGTTATTTAATTTCTTTTTTTCCTATCATAATTGCTCCAACTAATGCTGATAAAAGAAGGATAGAAACTATTTCAAATGGGAATAAATATTCGCGAAATAAAACTCTTCCTAAATTTTTTACTAAGCCGATTTCAGAATGTCCAGATTGAGATAACTGAATTTGCTCGGTGCCTTTGAGCGCCCCTACTAAAACTACAAGTAACAAGCCCCCAATGATGCCTGCAATAAGTTTTGATACCATTGTTTTTTGAGGCTCTGAATCTTGATTTAAATTCATTAGCATAATAACAAATAAAAATAACACCATAATGGCCCCAGCATAAACAGCAATATGAACTACCGCCAAAAACTGAGCATTTAATACTAAATAATGTGCGGCTATACAAAAAAAAGTTAATACTAAGTATAATACTGAATTAATAGGGTTACGAGTAAATACAACCATCAAGGCAAACATAATTGAAAGAAAAGAGATAATTCCAAAAAGCCATTGTGTAATTGTGTAGCCTAACATAAATTTATTTAAATTTTATTTTTATAATTATTTATAATTAAAACGATCTAATGTTTTTCTTTATTTAATTTTTTTTGATATAATTCATTGTGTTTAAGTCCAGGGAGTTTTTTAAATTCTAAAACTTCAGGAGTTTGACGCTTAGTAACATCGATGCGCTTATCTATTTTTTCTACCAATTTATCTTTCCCGTAAATGAAAGTATCTCTTTCATACTCTGCGTCCACAATTCTATCAGTTAAAAAAATCGCTTCTTTCGGACAAGCATCTTCGCATAAACCACAAAATATACAACGAAGCATATTAATCTCGTATGTTTTTGCATATTTTTCTTCGCGATATAAATGCTCTTCTCCCTTTTTACGTTCTGCGCTTTCCATAATAATAGCTTCTGCTGGACAAGCAACAGCGCACATTCCACATGAAGTACAGCGTTCTGCTCCATTTTCGTCAAGTTTCAATATATGTTGTCCACGATAAACATCTGAATACTGACGCTTTACTTCAGGATACATGATAGTGGGGCGTTTTTTAAATAGATGACTAAATGTAATCGCCATACCTTTTATTATAGCTGGAAAATAAATCTTTTCCGCAAAACTTTGCTCCTTGTTAGATACGACTATACTTCTCTTTGTTAATTGCATGTTTTCAATTTAAAGATTTATATTTCCTCTGAAATATTCAACAATTACAGTTATTAATAAATTTAATAAAGACAATGGCAATAAACTTTTCCAACCTAAATTCATTAATTGATCGTAACGAAATCTTGGAATTGTCCAGCGGATCCACATAAAAACTGAAATGAAAATTAATGTTTTTGTGAAATAAGCTCCAAATCCAATTAATGAAATAAGCCATGAGCCCTCTTGTAAGCCCATGGCTTGATATAATTCGTGTGCAAAAGGAAAATTATAACCACCAAAATAAAAGCCTGCCATCACTGCCGAAGAAACAAACATATTAATATACTCTGCAAATAAAAACAAGCCCAATTTAAATGCTGAGTATTCTGTATGATATCCTCCTACTAACTCTGTTTCGCATTCTGCTAAATCAAATGGCGCACGATTAGTTTCGGCTAAGGCACAAATAAAAAAGATAATAAATCCTAGTGGTTGCCAAACAATATTTGCAACGCCTTTATCTTGCGCAGCAACAATTTCGCTAAAACTTAAAGTCCCTCCTGCAGTTATAATTAAAGCAATTAAAGCAATACCCATTGCTAATTCGTAACTTATCATTTGAGCCGAAGCCCGAATAGCACCCAATAAAGAGTATTTATTATTAGAAGCCCAACCGCCAATCATAATTCCATATACTCCAATTGAGGTAACGCCTAACAAAAAAATTACTCCAACATTTATATCCGAAACTTGTAAAGCGTAAAGCGTTTCTCCAATTTTAACTGATGGCCCCCAAGGGATTAAAACACCAGCCATAATTGCTGTAACTATAAATAATCCAGGAGCTAAAACGAATAAAAATTTATTGGAAACATTTGGAATAATTTCTTCTTTGAATAACATTTTTCCTCCATCAGCCAAAGGTTGTAATAATCCCCAAATACCGGCTCGGCTTGGCCCCCATCTGTCTTGCAACAATCCGGCGAATTTTCTTTCCCACCAAGTAGAGTATGCAGCAATCCCTAATGATACAACAAAAATAATTGTACAGATAATTGATTTATAAATAATAAATTCTAACATTTTAATTTTATTTAATCATTATGGTTTTTTATCAAGTGGCATAAACCCAAGAGCATTTTGTTGTTTGAGAGCCTGTAATTTTAATTCGTTTAAATTTTGATAATGATTTTGTGATATTACTGAATTTCTGTGAATAGGAGCTGGCCCTTCAATTACCCAATCGCTTGTTTTTTTGTAATCATAGCGACAGGAGTTACAAATAAATTCTTCTACCTCGTCCCACTGATCTTTTCTTGCTGTAACTCGAACCACTTCTTCTCCTTTTAACCAAACGCGAGTTTTACCAGAACACTTATCGCAATTACGATGAGCATCTAAAGGTTTTGTAAACCAAACACGTTGTTTAAAACGAAATGTTTGATCTGTTAACGCTCCAACAGGACAAACATCAATTACATTTCCAGAAAAATCGTTATCTATTATGTTTTCAATATAAGTAGAAATTTCTGACGAATCTCCTCGAGAGATTACGCCATGAACTCGACCATCGGTTATTTGTTCAGCAACTTTTACACAACGATAACAGAGAATGCAGCGATTCATGTGCAATTTTATTTTATCTCCAATATCAATCGGCTCATATTCGCGTCGTTTAAATTCGAAACGAGTTGAGGCAGCTCCATGACCGTAACCCAAATCTTGAAGTTTACATTCACCGGCCTGATCACAAACTGGGCAATCTAAAGGATGATTAATTAATAAAAATTCAACAACACCTTTTCTGGCTTCTAATAATTCGGTATTAATATTATTTTCAACCACCATACCTTCCATTACTTCAGTTCTACAGGAAGCAACCGGTTTTGGCATAGGCGTTGGATTGGCAGCGCTCCCTTGAGTAACTTTTACAATACAAGTTCGGCAATAACCCCCACTCGTTTTTAACGAAGAATAATAGCACATGGCTGGAGGAGCCACCTCAGGTCCAATCATTCGTGCTGCCTGAAGAATAGTAGTGCCTTTTGGCACATCTATTTCTATTCCGTCAATTGTTACTTTCATTTTAGGCAATAATTTTATTTAATCGGTTATAATGACTAACGTCTATAAATTTTTTATTTCTTGCAACATCCAAAAACTCGTGTTTAAAATGTCGAATAGCAGCCGCTACAGGCCAAGCAGCTGCTTCGCCTAATGGACAAATTGTTTTACCTTCTATTTTACTTTGAATATCCCAAAGTAATTCTACATCACTTTCGTTTGCTGTTCCGTTTAAAAACTTTTGTAATATTTTTTCCATCCAACCTGTTCCTTCGCGGCAAGGCGAACACTGTCCGCAACTTTCATGATGATAAAATCGAGCAAACGTAAATAAATTTTTAACGATGCTAGTGTCTTCATCCATAACAATGAATCCGCCTGAACCTAACATTGTACCTGTTTGAAATCCTCCATCACTAAGGCTTTCGTAAGTCATTAGGCGAGGCTCTCCTTTTGCTGTTTTTAAAATTAATTCAGTTGGAAGAATAGGAACAGAAGATCCGCCGGCAACTACCGCTTTTAATTTTTTTCCATTTCTTATGCCACCACAATATTCTTCGCTATAAATAAATTCTTCAACAGGCACGCCCAATTCGATCTCATATACACCTGGATTATTAATATGTCCAGAAGCAGAAATTAATTTTGTTCCAGTTGATTTTCCTATTCCTATTTTTGAATACTCTTCGCCTCCCATATTAATAATTGGACAAACTGCTGCAATAGTTTCTACATTATTTACAACCGTTGGGCAACCCCATAAACCAGCAACAGCAGGAAAAGGAGGTTTTATTCTTGGATTTCCTCTTTTCCCCTCTAAGGATTCGAGCAATGCTGTTTCTTCTCCACAAATATATGCTCCAGCTCCAACTTGAACATAACAATCGTGAGAAAAATTAGTTCCTAAAATATTTTTTCCTAACCATCCAGCTGAATATGCTTCGGCAATTGCTGTTTCTAAAATACGAGCAACATAAAAGTATTCGCCACGAATATAGATGTAAGAAGTTTTTGCCCCCAATGCAAAAGAAGAAGTAATCATTCCTTCGATTAAAGCATGAGGTATTTTTTCCATTAAGTAACGGTCTTTAAATGTTCCAGGTTCTGATTCGTCGGCATTACAAACTAAATAACGCTCAACACCTTCGGGCTTTGCTAAAAAACTCCATTTAAGTCCCGTGGAAAAACCAGCACCACCACGACCTTTGAGTCCCGATTTTTTTACTTCATCAGTTACCTGGTCTGGCGTCATTGTTTTTAGTGCCTTTTCTACAGAAGAATAACCACCATGGGCACGATAAACTTCGAGGGTATCTATTCCAGGCACTTTATCATTGTGTATTAGTAATTTTTTTCCCATTTTTTTATTCTACTGACAATAATTTTTATAATGTGTTTTTATAATCTAAATCAGTATAGCTCTTTCGTTTATTTTCTGATTTATAATTTTCGAGAAGCGCATCAACTTTTTCGTAGGTTAAATTTTCGTGGTAGCTAGCCCCACATTGTAACATTGGTGCCGTACCGCAAGAACCTAAACATTCTGCTACTTTTAAAGAAAACATACCGTCCTTTGTAGTTTCTCCCACTTTGATACTTAATTTTTTCTCAATGTATTTTACAATATCTTCCGCTCCGTTTAGCCAACAAGAACTAGTTTGACAAACTTCTAAAATACACTTACCCATTGGCTTTAAATTGTACATGGAATAAAATGAGGCTACTTCAAATACTTCTATTGATTTTATTTTTAAGATAGAGGCCACATAATCCATTGTTTCAGGACTAAGCCATCCACCAAACTCTGCTTGAGCTAAATGTAAGATGGGCAGTAAAGCCGATTTTTGTTTGCCTTCGGGATATCGATTTATAATAGTTTGTGCAATTTGCATCACTTCATCACTAAATTTTATTTCCAAGCGTTTGCTTTTATCAAAATGTTGCGCGCCGTGTATTTGTGAACTCATTTTATTATTTTATATTTTTTTATGCGTCTAATTCTCCAGCAATTACATTCATACTACTCATAGTAATAATTGCATCACTTAACATTGCCCCTTTTATCATTTCAGGATAGGCCTGATAATAAATAAAACAAGGCCTTCTAAAATGTAATCTAAATGGCGACCTACCTCCATCACTAATTAAGTAAAACCCTAATTCGCCGTTGCCTCCTTCTACGCAATGATATATTTCTCCTTTAGGAACATCAGTTTCGCCCATAACAATTTTAAAATGATAGATTAGGGCTTCCATGTTATTATAAACTTCATGTTTTGGCGGCAAAAAGAAATCAGGAATATCTGCATGAACTTTTCCTGAAGGCATATTTTTTATTGCTTGCGAAATTATGCTTAATGACTGTTTCATTTCTTCATCACGCACGGTAAATCTATCATAAGTATCGCCACTTGTACCAATAGGAATTTTAAATTCAAAATCTTGATAAGAAGAATAGGGGCTTGCCACTCTAACATCATAATCAATTCCTGCGGCACGTAAATTAGGGCCAGTAAAGCTATATTCTAATGCCATCTTTGAGGTGATGGGCCCGCAATTTATGGTTCTATCCATAAAGATTTTATTGCGCATTAATAAAGCATTAAATTCGTTTAACGCTTTTGGAAAATCTTTAATAAATAAATTTATTTTGTCCCAAGTAGTTTGATTCCAATCTCTTTCAAATCCTCCAATTCTACAAATATTTGTTGTTAATCTGGCGCCACAAATACTTTCAAAAATATCGTAAATATGTTCTCTCCATTGAAATAAATATAGAAATCCTGTTGTTCCTCCAGTATCTTGACCAATAATGGTATTGCAAATAATGTGATCGGCGATTCTAGATAACTCCATAACAATAACTCGCATATATTCGGCGCGTTTTGGAATTTCGACTTTAATTAATTTTTCAACGGTCATGTGCCATCCCATATTATTAATAGGAGAAGAGCAATAGTTTAAACGATCAGTTATAGGCGTTATTTGAGCATAAGGGCGTCTTTCGGCTAATTTTTCAAATGCACGATGAATGTATCCTAAAGTTGGAACTGCATCATGAATAATTTCGCCATCCATTCTTAATACATTTTGAAAAATTCCGTGTGTGGCGGGATGAGTTGGGCCTAAATTTAAGATGGAATATTCTTTTTCCGTCGAATCAGAAGGCGGTACTGTTGTATTTACTTTTTTACTCATTTATTATTTCAGTGTGTTGATTTTATTTATTTATCGGCCAAACATTTTATCATCTTTATCTTCTCTTGTTTGATCTTCGAGAGGATACTCTTTTCTTAAAGGAAAAATATCCATTTCATCAACATTTAAAATACGTTTTAAATTAGGGTGGCCGATAAAGCGAACCCCATAAAAATCATAAGTTTCGCGCTCCATCCAGTTGGCTCCGGGCCATAAATCAGTTGCTGTTGGTATTTCTGGAGTATTAATATCAAAATAAGTTTTTACGCGAACGCGCCAATTTTTAGGCATATTGTGTAAATGATAGATAACGCTTAATTGTTTTTCGTCGGCGGTTTGAGCACCAGTTAAATCTGTTAAAAAGTGGAAATTTAATTCGTCATCTTCTTTTAAAAAACGAATAACGTCATGAATATTAGCTGAATTTATTGTAAAAACAGGAAAGTCATATAATAATTCTGAGCTAATAATAGCGTTTGAAAATTTGGCATTTAATTTTAGTGAAATTTTATTTAAAAGGTCTTCCATTCAAAAATTTATTCGATCCCGTAACTATTTAATAATTTTTTATATTCTGGATTATTTCTTCTTCTTCCAGATTCGTTTTTTGCTAGTTCTTGTATTTTTAAAATACCTTCTATGATTTGTTCAGGGCGAGGAGGACAACCAGGAACATAAACATCAACCGGGATAATTCTATCAATTCCTTGCAATACGCTATAAGTATCAAAAATACCTCCACTACTTGCGCAGGCGCCAACACTCAAAACCCAACGGGGTTCGGCCATTTGTTCGTATACTTGACGAAGAATAGGGCCCATTTTCTTTGCAATTGTTCCCATTACCATTAACAAATCTGCTTGTCTTGGAGAAAAACTTAATCGCTCCATTCCGAAACGAGCCAAATCATAGTGAGAACCCATTGTGGCCATAAATTCGATGCCACAACAGGATGTTGCAAATGGAAGTGGCCACAATGAATTAGCTCTTGCCATCCCAATTACCCCATCAATTTTTGTCGCAAAAAAACCTGGCCCTTCTAGACCCTCTGGCTGCTTTGCAATTTCGAGCTTTGTTTGTTTTATAATTTCTTTAGGCATTCTTAATTTTTTTAACTTTTTGGTTTATTTATTCTTCCCACTGAAGTGCTTTTTTAGAAATCATATAATAAAATCCAACTAACAATAAAATAATAAAACTAAAAACTTCAATAATTCCAAGCAAGCCTAATTCTTTAAAATTTGCGGCCCAGGGATACATAAATATAACTTCCACATCAAAAAGTACAAATAGAATTGCAACTAAAAAGTATTTAATTGAAAAGGGTACTCGAGCATTTCCTTGAGTTTCAATGCCACATTCAAAAGACTCTAATTTAACTTTTGTTTTTCGTTTTGGTCCCAAAGCATGGGTAGCTATTAAAGAAACAGCTGCAAAACCAACTGCAATAGTAAACATTATAAAGATTGGTAAATAGTCTATGGGAGAGTTATTCATAATCGAAATAATTTAGATTGCAAGATTAACCATTTTATACAACTTTTCAAAAACAAATGGCTAACAATTAATTTTTAATAAATTGTAAATAATTTTTTTTATTATCGATTAAAAAACTTAAAAAATAAAATCCTGATGGGAGAGTTTGAGTAATTATTTTCGTTTCTTTATTTTCAATTTTAAATGTCGATTTTATTATTAATTGGCCTAAACTATTATGTATTTCATAATCTGATTCATTTTTTATTTCGTTCTCAAACTTCAAATTTAATTCATCTCTTACTGGATTTGGCCTGATTGAAATTTTATTTTTTAAAGTACTAATTTGCTGTATGGCATCTATATAAAACTCATAATAATCAGACTCTGAGAAACAATTATCATTTCCAGCCCAAACAGAATACCATCCATTTTGAATTGGGATGTATGTTTGAGTGGTTGCTCCTGGAATTAATGACCCACTAAAATACCATTGATAAGAAGAGGCTGTTCCCAAAGCTGTTAAATAGCCTGCCGTAGAAATTATTGAAGGGGTTATTGGTGTTTGAGAAACATATAATGTTGAGCTTCCAATGCTATTACAGGCTCCTAGTGAAGCAGTAAAGTTATAAATTGAAGTAACTGAATTTGAAACTGGAATAAAAAAACCTTGTTGACCACTCGACCAATTAATATTATTTGCGTTGGAGCTAACCCCAATAGTTCCAATTTGATTATCACATACAGAACCAGAAATTGCAGCTAAAGTTGGAGTATTAACAATAGAAATTGTATTTGTATAAATTGCACTTGGTCCAAATCCATTTGACGATAAGAGGCTTACAGTATAAATTCCAGTTGCAGGAAAAGTAACAGAGGGAGATTGAACTGTTGATGTTGAGGGTGAACCTCCTGAAAAGGTCCAATTCCATGAATTTGGACTATTTGCCGAAACATCATTAAATTGAAGCGAAGTATTGATACACCCTGGAGAAAATTGGGTATTAAAAGCCGCAGTTGGAGGAGAAGTTGGATTTGAATATAAATTAGTCTCCCAAACTCCTCTAGCATAGGTAGCAGCCCTGAGCTTTCCGGTAGAATAATAAATTTCTAAATCTTGAACAATAATGTTTGGAAGGCCAGTAAAATAAGAAATCCAATTACTCATATTTGCCTCTCGGTAATAAACGCCAACATCTGTTCCTAAATATAATCCTTGTGGGCTATTCTTTACATATACTATACAGTTAGTTGGGATATTAGGCAAGCCTTGAGAATAATTAATCCAAGTTGAACCGCCATTATATGATGCTAAAACTTTAATCCCCGCTGAGTAACCAGAAAGAGTAATATAAATGTTATTTGGATTCAAATTATCCATTGTTAAATCAGTAATTTGATTGTTGCCAATAATGTTTGTAGGCGTGATGTTAGACCAAGTAGTTCCTCCATTTGAGGTCTTCCAAATAGCATTAGTAGAGGTCGCAAAAATTATATTTGGATTTAGCGGCGAAACTTTAATTTCATCTAAAGTTGTATTAAAATTGCTGATTATAGTCCATGTATTTCCTTGATTTGTTGATTTAAAAACATTTTGATAGCCACAGTAATACGTATTTGCACTAATTGGATCTTGAACGATTGGAGCTACCCAAGCTGGATTTCCAGATAAGCCTGAAACAATAGCACTCCAATTAGCTCCTCCATTAATTGATCGAGTAAATCCTCCATTTTGTGTAGAGGCAACAAGGGTATTATTATTATTCCAATCTATAAAACAATCCATGCCATCGCCGCCATATACTTGACTCCAATTGGAACCATTTAATAAATTAGAGCCATTATCTTGGTGCCCAGTAATTAGTTTTGAAGAATTGTTTGAGGCTAAGCCTATTTTATACATTTGAGCAATATTCATATTCCCATTAATTTCTGTCCAATTTTGCCCATTATTACTTGTTTTTGAAACGCCACCATCTGTTCCTAAATAACAGGTAGTTCCAGAAGTATATAATACATAATGCAAATCAGCATGAACATATGGTTTTCCGCCACCGCCATACCAATGAGAGTTTAAAACCCAATTCGCTCCGCCATTCGTTGATTTCCAGGAATTAACACCTCCTGCAATAATTTCATCAGCATTTGATGGAGAAGCATCAATAGCAATATCATACCAACCTTGGCCACCTGTTCCATTTCCGGTTGTACTCCAATCAAAAATATTTGGAGAGCTGCTCATTAAACTAAAAGTTGTACCTGAATTCAACGAACGATACAATCCTCCAAAGCCATTTGAATTATTGCTTACTAATACATACAAGTAATTGGCATTTGCTCTTGAAACGGCAATAGACAAACGATTTGCCGAAATCCCACTTGGGAAAGCAGAAACGCCAGCAAAACTAGCGCCTCCATTAATTGATTTGCTCAATCCATTGCTTGTTACAGCATAAACTGTTGTGGTGTCGTTTGGTCTATACTCAGCATCTACATAATTTCCTGAAGAAATTAACGACCAATTTTGGCCAGCATTTAAAGACCTATATATGCCGACAGAAGTAGCTGCTATTAAAGTGTTGGGATTTATCGGATTAATTAGTAAACGATATATTCTTCTTTGCTGAATAGTTTGCCAAACAAGGCCTGTATTACTCCACGTTAGGCCGCCATCAATCGATTTAAGAACTCCTGTTGCATAAGTATCTCCGGCATCGCGATCGCCAGTTGATATGTATATAATATTTGTATTAATAGAGTTTATCGCAATGTCTGAAACACCACAAGACCCTAATTGATCTGTTGTTGTTGTATAGGAAATCCCTCCATTGTTTGTTATCCAAAACCCACCAGCTGCTGAACCAACGTAAAAACTATTTGTATTTGTTGGGTTAGCACAGATTACTTGAATTCGACCAGCGCCTCCTCCTGCGGGAGATCCAAAAGGTCCAAGAGGCGTCCAATTAGCAACAGATGAAGCTGAACTTAAATTATTCGAGGTTTCTTCCAGTTTAGGATTTTCATTTAAAAACTCTTGATACTTTTCTAAAGCATATCCTCTTGAAGCAAATTTTAAATTCCCCGAAGGAAAAACTCTAGGTTCTGCAAACCATTGCCATCTTTTAAAAGCCTTATATCCTTTTCCCTTTTCATATGGACGATCTTTCCAATAAGTATCAAATTCCTTAACAATGTCATAAAAATTAGCATTGGTATCAGTCATCATTTCTGTCCACTTTTGAGAGAAGGTGGTAAAGCAAGATATCAAAAGTAGAAGCGTGATTTTGTTTTTCATTTATAAAATTTTATTAATTTCTCAAAGTAAATAAATTTCTAAACCAAATCTATATTAAATTTCATTTTTTTGGATTATAATTATCAAATGCGTAACTTTACATAATAATATTTAATTATGACATCAACATTTATTTTAGGGATTTTAGGCGGTTTAGGAACTACTGAAGTTATTGTTATTTTAGTAATCGTATTATTATTATTTGGCGGAAAAAAAATACCAGAATTAATGAAGGGGCTAGGAAGAGGCGTTAAAGATTTTAAAGAAGCCAGCAAGGGTGAGGTAAACGAAAACGATCCTGAAAAAAAATAATTTTTATATATGTATTTTTAAAGCGTTATTCATAATGGATAACGCTTTTGTTTTTTTAAATTAAAATTAGTGTACTCATTTTTAAATATAGAAAAATTAAAAGTCGATTTAAAATCGGGACTAATAACTTGCAAGGAGTTAACTGAAGAGGCCATTAAACAAATTTCTGAAAACCATCGATTAAATGCGTTTTTAGAAGTCTTTGAATCTTCGGCTTTGGCTCAAGCTCTTGTCATTGATGAAAAAATTAAAGCTGGAACTGAAGGAAAGCTAGCGGGAGTAATTGTTGGATTAAAAGATAATATTTGCTATAAAGGGCATAAAGTTTCGGCATCATCAAAAATTTTAGAAGGCTTTGAGTCCTTATATTCTGCAACTGTTGTAGAAAGATTAATAGCTGAAGATGCGATAATAATTGGACGTTTAAATTGCGATGAATTTGCAATGGGAAGCAGTAACGAAAACTCTGCATTTGGTAATGTATTAAATCCATTAAATAATTCTTGTGTTCCCGGCGGTTCTTCGGGAGGGGCTGCAGCTTCTGTAGCTGCAGGTTTATGCCATGTTAGCTTAGGTTCAGACACGGGAGGCTCAATTCGTCAACCAGCTTCTTTTACAGGAACAGTAGGTTTAAAGCCAACTTATGGTCGAGTGTCGCGTTATGGATTAATTGCTTACGCCTCTTCTTTCGATCAAATAGGTCCAATTACCAAAACAGTTCAAGATGCAGCAATAATTTTAGAAGTTATAAGTGGTAAAGATAAACACGATAACACCTGCTCATCTGAAAAAGTAGAATCATACAGTAACCAAATACATGAAACAAAAAAGTATAAAATCGCCTATATTAAAGAATGTGTAGAAGCTGAAGGAATTGATTCGGAAGTAAAACAAATCATTTTGAATCAGATAGAAACATTAAAATCTTTAGGCCATTCCGTTGAAGCCATTAGTTTTCCGTATTTAGATTATTTAGTTCCAACTTATTATGTATTAACAACTGCCGAAGCCTCATCTAACCTATCAAGATTTTCGGGAATACATTATGGACATCGAACTCAAATAACTTCAGATTTAGAAAATACCTACAAAAAATCGAGAAGCGAAGGATTTGGTAAAGAAGTGAAGCGAAGAATAATGCTTGGCACATTTGTATTAAGCTCTGGATATTATGATGCATACTATAGCAAAGGACAAAAAGTACGCCGAATTATTCACGAAAAAACAAAAGATATTTTTAAAACGTTTGATTTTATTTTAACCCCTTCAACCCCAGGAACGGCTTTTGAGTTTGGAAAAAATAGCGCCGACCCCATTAAGATGTATTTGGAAGATATTTTTACAGTTCAAGCTAACATTGCAGGAATTCCTGCTATTTCGGTGCCCTGTGGAAATCATTCTAATGGATTACCAGTTGGATTACAATTAATGTGTAATTATTTTGAAGAATCAAAACTATTAAATTTAGCCTCCAAAATTAAACCATAAATTTTTAGTTATTTTAGCAGTATTAATTATCAACACGCATTAATCGTGTTTTAAAATAGTATAAATTTACAAAACAAATAAAAATTAAATAGAATGAAAGTATCAGTTATTGGAGCAGGAAATGTAGGCGCTACATGCGCAGAATACATAGCACTTAATCGCATTGCGAGCGAAGTAGTTATTTTAGACATTAAAGAAAATTATGCTGAAGGGAAAGCATTAGATCTTATGCAAACAGCTACTTTAAATGGATTTAACACCCGAATTATAGGTAGCACTAATGATTATAGCAAAACAGCACATTCTAAAGTGGTTGTTATCACTAGCGGAATTCCTCGTAAACCCGGAATGACTCGTGAAGAATTGATTGGAATTAATGCTGGCATCGTTAAAACCGTTACTGAAAATGTATTAAAACATTCGCCTGATGCTATTATTATCGTGGTAAGTAATCCAATGGATACAATGACCTATTTAGCTTTAAAAGAAAGTAAATTACCTAAAAATAGAATTATTGGAATGGGCGGTATTTTAGATAGTGCGCGCTTTAAGTGTTATTTATCTTTGGCTTTAAATGCTCCTGCCAGCGACATTAATGGCGTGGTAATTGGAGGCCACGGAGACACTACAATGATTCCTTTAACACGATTAGCTACAAATACAGGAGTACCCGTTTCACAATTTATAGATGCTGAAACTTTAAAAAAAGTTGCAGCTGATACCATGGTTGGAGGAGCTACACTAACAGGTATGCTTGGCACCAGTGCCTGGTATGCGCCAGGTGCAGCAGTTGCTGCTTTAGTTAATAGCATTATCAACGATCAAAAAAAATCATTTCCTTGCTGTGTTTATTTAGATGGAGAATATGGACAAAAAGATATTTGTTTAGGTGTTCCAGTAGTAGTTGGTAAAAATGGATGGGAATCAATAGTTGATTATAAATTAACAGCCGAGGAGCAAGCTGCTTTTAATAAAAGTGCTGATGCTGTAAGAAGTATGAACAGTGTACTTAGTGAAATGAAGTAGTTCAAAAAAATCAAACTAGTGTTTATCTATGAATTCCAATAAGAAAAATTATGTTCTTTTTTATTTGAAGTTTATAAAATGATTTTTAATTTTTTTATTGAGTCATTTAAATTATTTTTTTGATTTTGCTTTTTTGATTTGGTGTTATTTGATTTGTTCATTAGTGCCCCATGATAATCCTTTTTGTTATTTTTACGTTAAATAAATGAAACAATTTGCGACTGCCATTTTATTGTTTTATTACATTATAGCCCAATCTCAAGATAAAGGGATAGCAAAAAATGCATTTATAAATCAAGATTTACAATTAGCCTTTGATTTTTGGAACATTTCAAAATCAAACACAAAATTTCACTCCGCATTTAAACCTTATTTAAGTAGTAGTTATAGCGAGGCATTTGATTCGATGGTGCCATTTAAATTTTATTCTTTTAATAATTCTTATTTAATCAAATCGCTTGGTGAAAAAAAAATTAATAATCTTCAGCTCCTCCCTATTTTAGATTTAGAATTTGGATACGAAAGATTAAAAAATAAGAGCTTAATAAGTTCGTTAGGGGGATTAAATTTAAAATTAAATTTAAAAAACAATGTTAGTTTAGCTTTAACTATTTTTGGAGGCAATCGGCAGTTCCCCTCTTTTTTAGATACAGCAATTGCTAATCAAAAAATAATCCCAGAGTTTGGACAAGCATATTCGAATTCAAAAAACGGATATTCTTTTTTTGATTATACGGGCTATATATCTTTTACCCCAAAAAACAGTCAGGTTTTTAATTTTCAATTAGGCCGCGACAAACATTTTATTGGAGATGGCTACAGAAGCGTTTTGTTGAGTGATTATGCGGCCGCTTACCCTTATTTTAGAATCAATACTAATTTGTGGCGCTTTCAATACAATGTTTGGTATACTTGGATGTATGATGTAAGTCAGGCTAAAGGAATAAAAAATAATTATACCAATAAGTTTGGCGCCTTTCATTATTTAAGTTATAACATTATTAAAGAACTTAATATTGGATTATTTGAAAACATTATTTGGCGAGGCTCGGATACTAATCAGGTAAGAACATTTGAAGTTAATTACTTAAACCCCATTATTTTTTTTAGACCACAAGAGTTTGCCGTTGGCTCACCTGATAATTCATTTATCGGTTTAAATTTAAATGCCACTTTGTTTAAAAAAATAAAAATTTATGCTCAATTGGGTTTAGATGAATTTTATCTCAAAGAAATAAAAGCTAATCGCGGTTGGTGGGGAAATAAACAGGCTTGGCAAATTGGCACAAAATATATTAATGCCTTAGGCATAAAAGGATTAAAAATTCAAGTTGAATATAACGAAGTTAAACCTTACACCTATACTCATAGTGTAGTTAGCCAAAATTATGCACATTACGGAATGCCTCTAGCACATCCTCTTGGCGCTAATTTTAAAGAATTTATAGGGATTGTTAATTATCGAAAAAATAAATGGGAATTAAAATGGCAAGGCCAATATGTTATTTTAGGTAAAGATTCTAGCGCTAACTCTAATGTTGGCCAAAATATTTTTTTGAGTTACGTTACTCGTAATTCAGAATATGGAAATTTTACCACTCAAGGCCTAAAATCAATAGTCATACAAAATCAATTTCAAATAAGTTATTTAATGGTGCCAAAATTAAATATGAGATTTGAATTAGGATTAATTCATCGTTCTGAAAAAAACACTTCAGGGTATAAGCTTGAAAGTCCTTTTTTGTTTGCAGCATTTAAAACTAGTTTTTGGAATAGTTATCGTGACTTTTGAAGAATTAATTCAATTTTTTGTTGAAAATTTATTTCAAGTTATTTTTTAAAGTGTTTTTATTTGAATTAAATAATCCGAAATTAGCCCATGCTTAAAAGGCTTCACATAAGCAATTTTGCTTTGATTAATGAAATGGAAGTTTCTTTTCCTGGTAACTTAACAGTAATTACCGGAGAAACTGGTGCAGGAAAATCAATTTTTTTAGAAGCTCTATCTTTAGCCCTTGGTAAAAGAGCAGATTTAAGTGCATTAAATTTAAAAACAAAAAAATGTATTATAGAGGCAGAATTTTCGGCCGCAAATTTGGATTTAAACAATTTTTTTTTGGATCACGATTTAGATTTCGAACCAAATCTTATCCTTCGTCGAGAGATAAATGCTGATGGAAAATCGCGCAGTTTTTTAAATGATTCCCCCGTAAGTTTATCGGTTTTAAAATTGTTGTCCGAAAAATTAATTGATATCCATTCTCAACACCAAACCTTATTACTTAATCAATCTAACTTTCAATTAGAATTGCTGGATACTTTTGCAGAGAGTTTAAAAATATTTAAAGAATATAAAATAGAATTTAGCTCATTTACAAAATCAAAAATTGAGCTACAATCTCTTCAGGAACAAGAAAAATTAGCTAAAAAAGAATTAGATTATTTTCAATTTCTTTATAGCGAGTTAGAAGAAACCGAAATTAAAGCTGGTATATTAAGTGGCCTCGAAGAGGAAAGCTCTAAACTTGAAAATTCAGAAATAATTAAAAGTAATTTATTGGCTGCAAGCAATGCAATTAGTGGTAACGAAATAAATATCTTAATTGATTTAGGAAAAACAAAACAATCTTTACAATCATTATCTAAATACAGTAAAAACTATTCGTTATTATCCGATCGAATTCAATCCCTATACATCGAATTAAAAGAATTGTCTGCAGACATTGAAGATGCTGCAAATGATGTGGTATTTGATTCTGATAAATTAAGTCAGGTAAATACAAAAATGGATAAGCTAAATCGCTTATTAAAAAAACATCAAGTAAATACCGAAGAGGACTTATTGAAAATAAAATCAGATATTGAAAATAAATTAAATCAATTCAATTCTATCGAAAAGACAATTATTTCTAAACAAAAACTAATTCAAGTTTCTCAAAATAATTGCTTAAAACTTAGCGAAGAATTAACTAAATTAAGAACTAAAGCTATACATGGAATCGAGCAAACAATAAAAAAGACATTGGCCGAACTCTCTATGGAAAATGCAATTTTTAAAATTGAACTCAGTCAAAAATCCGATATAGGTATAAATGGCTTAGACGAATTAAAATTTTTATTCACTGCAAATAAAGGCGCCGAACTTAATGAACTGCATAAAGTGGCAAGCGGTGGTGAGCTTTCTCGACTAATGCTGAGTCTAAAAGCATTACTTGCTTCAAAAAAACAATTGCCTACTATTATTTTTGATGAAATAGATACTGGTGTTAGTGGAGATGTAGCTGATAAAATTGGCGAAATATTATTAAGTATGGGAAATAATATGCAGGTAATTGCCATAACACATCTGCCTCAAATGGCAAGTAAAGGGAATCATCATTTGTTTGTTTATAAAAAAGATGATGAGGATAAAACAGTTTCTTATATAAAACAACTTAATAAAGCTGAGCGGATTAATGAAATTGCTAAAATGTTAAGCAAAAGCAATCCTACAGTTTCTGCAATAAAAAATGCTACTGAGCTATTAAGTAGTAATTGAGTTATTAAATTAAGAATACTCATTAATTGCTTTTTTGAACTTAGAAATTTTATATGATAATGTTATATTTGCACTATTAAAAATTAAATTATGGCCTACAATTTATTAAAAGGAAAACGAGGAATTATTACAGGGGCATTAGACGAAAATTCAATTGCCTGGAAAGTTGCACTCCGTGCTCATGAAGAAGGAGCAACATTTGTGTTAAGCAACGCTCCAATTGCTATGCGAATGGGAGAAATAAATAAATTAGCAACCCAAACAAATTCATTAATAATTCCGGCCGACGCCACGAGTGTTGTAGAGATTGAAAAACTTTACACGGATTCTATGGCTCATTTAGGCGGAAAAATTGATTTTGTTTTACACTCAATAGGAATGAGCGTTAATATTCGAAAAAATATTCCTTACACAGAACTAAATTATGATTATGTAAATAAGGGATTTGATGTTTCGGCATTATCATTCCATAAAATGTTGGCTGTCGCCCATAAATTAGATGCTTTAAATGATTGGGCTAGTGTTGTGGCCTTAACATACATAGGTGCTCAGCGAGTTTATCCATTTTATACGGACATGGCAGATTTTAAGGCAACATTAGAAAGTATTGCTCGCACTTTCGGATACCATTATGGTAAACATAAAAAAGTAAGAATCAACACTATTTCACAATCTCCTACCAAAACCACTGCTGGAAATGGGATAAAAGGATTTAGTGATTTTTATAATTTTGCAGAAATGCAATCTCCACTAGGAAATGCTAGCGCCGAAGATTGCGCAAATTATACAGTAAGTTTATTTTCTGACCTTACTCGTATGGTTACTATGCAAAATTTATTTCACGATGGAGGATATTCGTCTACTGGAGTTAGTCAAGAACAATTAAATGCAATGTGATTTTTATTTTTTATTCATTACTCAATTATAATTAAATGATAGATTTTAATCAACTCAGCGAAAAAAAAGTTAAAATAATAATATATTCTACTACAGTTGCTGTTTGTGCGCTAGTAGTTGTGTTAAATCAAAAATGGATCCCCCACCCCGATTCATTTCCTCATTTTATTTACTCTTTGCCAAAACTAAATGCATTTTTAAATGGCAGTTGCAGTATTCTATTACTTTTTTCTTTATGGGCTATAAAAAATAAAAACATCGAACGACATAAAAAATTAAATATTAGTGCTTTTATTTTAAGTGTGCTGTTTATTTTAAGTTATGTTACGGCTCACTATTTTATTCCGGATACTAAATTTGGCGATCTTAATCATGACGAAATTATGAGTCCTGAAGAGAGCAACATCGTGTCTGGTATTAAGCCCTTGTATGTAATTATTTTATTATCGCATATTTTTCTAGCAGTCGCTGTTTTGCCAATGGTTTTGTTGTCTTTTTATTATGGATTAACTGATCAGCGGGAAAAACACAAAAAACTTACACGGTTTAGTTATCCAATTTGGTTGTATGTAACAGTTACTGGCGTTATCGTTTATTTAATGATTGCTCCATATTATAATTATTAGATTTTATTCTTTTTGATTATTTATAAATTACGAAAATATTTTTTTTATTATTTTTTTATTTTATTTATTTCTTGTACGAATAATCAACTAAACGAAGAGGTTACTTTTAGTGACGAAAAAATTACCTGGAGTAAACATATTGCTCCAATTTTATTTAAAAATTGCACCTCCTGTCATCGCCCCGGAGAAAGTGGGCCATTTAATTTATTAAATTATTCTGATGCAATCAAAAAAGCTAAACTCATTAAATTTGTTACTCAAACAGGCTTCATGCCTCCATGGCCAGCTGATGTAAATTATTCTCATTTTGTTGGTGAAAGCGTTTTAAAAAAATCAGAAATTGAATTAATTAAAAAATGGGTTGATGGAGGTTTATTGCGAGGCGATAGTTTGATTGAGCCGCTTGTTCCAAAATTTTATAAAGGCTCTTATTTTAGAAAGCCAGATTTGGTTATTAAATCAAAGCAAGCTATTTCTATTGAAGGGAATGGCACTGATGCTTTTTTGATAATTAAATTTCCATATGAACTACCAAGCGACACTCTAGTTGATTTCGTTGAATTTGTACCTCATCACCGAAAATTAGTTCATCATGTAAATGGGCATTTGATTAGTTATAACCGAAATCGATCATTTAATTATTTTACAGGCGATGCAATTCACTCTGACACAAAATCTGAATTAATAGACGTGTATAAAAAAATGCACATTCCCTATACAGATAATTTAAATCCAAAATTTCCGACACTTACTCAAAACACAGTGTATTATTTGCCAGGATATATTCCACCTATTTATCCTAAAAGTATTGGTGGTTTTCATATAAAAAAACATGGTGCTTTTTTATTAAACAATATTCATTTTGGGCCAAGTAACCTTTCGATAAAAGACAGTAGTTATATAAATGTTTTTTTTCGAAAAAATCCTATAGAGCGCCCATTACTTGAATTACAATTAGGCACCTTTGGCGTTTCTAAAATTGAGCCTGATTTTTTTATTCCCGCCAATCAAATTAAAACATTTCATACTCAAACAACTTTGTCTAAATCTATTTCATTAATATCGGTTAATCCTCACATGCATTTGATAGGAAAAACCTTTTGGGCTTTTGCTTTAACTCCTAATGGAGATACTATTCCATTAATAAAAATAAAAAAATGGGATTTTAGATGGCAGTATTATTATACATTTAAAAATCCAGTGAAATTAATTCAGGGTTCTTCTATCCATGTTTTTGGTGAATTTGATAACACAAAAAATAATTTAAACAATCCATTTCATCCACCACAAAATATTTCTCAAGGAAGTGGTGCTGAAAGTATGAAGACAACAGAAGAAATGTTTCAGTTTATAATGTCTTATGTCCCCTATAAAAATGGTGATGAAAAAATAGATTTAGAAAGAAAATAATTTATTTTTAAATACTAGTATTTTAAAGTCCCAACAATATTTCTTCTGGCTTTTTGCCACCAAATAACATTCGACTTGGGTTTTCAAGCATTTCTTTTACTTTTACTAAAAAGCTTACACTTTCTTTGCCATCAATAATTCGATGATCATAACTTAAGGCCACATACATCATTGGACGAATTATTACTTGTCCGTTAACCGCCATTGGTCTATCAACAACATTATGCATCCCTAAAATAGCACTTTGTGGAGGATTAATAATTGGAGTACTCATCATTGATCCAAAAACTCCGCCATTCGTAATTGTAAAAGTTCCTCCTTCCATATCAGGAATAGTTAATTTACCATCGCGCGCTTTTATAGCTAGATCTTTAATGCCAGATTCTATTTGAGCTAAACTCATTAATTCTGCACTTCTCAATACTGGCACCATCAAGCCTTTAGGCGCACTAACTGCAATCCCAATATCGCAATATCTATTATACACAATTTCGTCGCCATCAATTGTTGCGTTTACTGCTTGAACATGATACAATGCTTCGGTAACAGCCTTTGTAAAAAAACTCATAAAGCCAATATTAGTTCCATACACTTCTTTAAACTTATCCTTATACTTTGCCCGTATAGCGAATATTTCACTCATGTCAATTTCATTAAATGTAGTCAACATAGCCGTTTCGTTTTTAACAGCGACTAATCGTTTAGCAATTGTTTTACGAAGAGTGGTCATCTTTACTCGATCTTTATCTCGATTTCCTTGCCAGCTTTTACTTAATATATTTGATGCAGTAGGCAAGCCGTTAGATAATGCAATAAGCACATCTTGTTTAGTTATTCTTCCATCTTTACCGCTTCCCGTTAACTGATTAGATGTGATTTTATTTTCAGTCATTAGTTTTGAGGCCGCCGGACTCGGCGTACCCATTGCATAAGAGGGGGCAATAATCGGAATGGCTTTTGTTTCAACTATTTCTTTTTTAGCATCTACTTTTATTTCTGATTTCTTTATATCTACTTTTATTTCTGGTTTAAATGATGTGTCTATTTTAACAACAACTTGACCCACTTTTACCGTAGTTCCTTCTGGTGCTAATATTTCTATTTTGCCGCTTTCTTCAGCATTTAATGTTAATGTAGCTTTATCAGATTCAATTTCAGCTAAAACCTCATCTTTTTCAACAACATCGCCAGTGTTTTTTATCCATTTTGAAATAACCACCTCAGTAATAGACTCTCCTGGGCTTGGTACTTTTAATTCTATAATTGCCATAAGTTATGTTTCAGTTTATATTATTTTACTTTAGAGAAAATATTTGACATGATTTCTTCGTTTTCAGCAGCGTGCCTTTTTGCAAAGCCAGTTGCCGGACTAGCTGCTTCATCTCTTCCAAAATATTTTAAGTTAAGTGCTCGCATATTTTTATCAACAAAACGCCAAGGCCCCATATTTTCCGGTTCTTCTTGAATAAATAAATATTCTTTTACATGGCTGTATTTTTTAATAATAAGGTCAATTTGTTTTTGAGGAAATGGATATAATTGTTCTAATCGAATAAATACTATATCGGTGCATTTTTCTTTTTCGCGTCTTTCAATTAAATCGTAATATATTTTTCCTGAACAAAATGCTAAACGACTAGCGCTTTTTAAATTAATTGCGTCATCAAGCACTTCTAAAAATCTAGAATCTGTGAAATCTTTTAGCTTACTAACGCAACTTGGATAACGTAAAAGTTTTTTTGGTGTAAAGCAAATTAATGGCTTACGAAATTCTCTTTTTAATTGGCGGCGAAGAGCATGAAATTGTTGTGCGGGAGTTGTTGCATTTATTATTTGCATATTGTTCTCGGCGCAAGCTTGTAAAAACCTTTCAATACGAGCACTTGAATGCTCTGGACCTTGACCTTCGTACCCATGAGGCAAAAGCATAACTAGTCCATTCATTCGCCTCCATTTATATTCAGCAGAAGTTAAATATTGATCAATTATTATTTGAGCGCCATTAAAAAAGTCTCCAAATTGCGATTCCCAAATAGTTAAAGTGTTCGGGGAAGCAAAAGCATATCCATATTCAAAACCAAGCACACCATATTCACTTAATAACGAATTATAAATATTAAATTTTACTTTGGCGTTAATATTATTTAGTGGGGTATATTTTTCTTCGCTATCTTCTAATTTAATAACAGCGTGGCGGTGCGAAAAAGTGCCTCTTTCAACATCTTGTCCCGAAAAACGAACAGGGAAGCCTTCAATCATAATTGTTCCGTACGCCATCAATTCTCCCATGGCCCAATCATAACTATTATTTGTAATCATTGCTTTTCTATCATCAAAAACTTTTTGTATTTTATTAAAAAACTTTTTATCAGCAGGAAGCGTTGTTATTTTATTTGCTATTTCTAAAAAAATATTTTTATCAATTGCCGTGTTCGGCGATTCATCAAAATCAGAAGGATTAGCCATTTTTACCCCTAACCAAGAGCCTTGTAAAAAGGAATTACCTTTTACATTTACAGCTTTTTTAGCTTCATCTAAGTTTAAGTCTAATTCCGCTTTAAATGAAGTTTCTATTTCTTTTGAAATCGCTTCAAATTCAGAATTTTCAGAAATCAATTTTTTTACATAAATATCTTTTGGATTTGGATGTGCGGCAATTAATTTATACAATAAGGGCTGAGTAAATCTAGGCTCATCCCCTTCGTTATGCCCATGTTTTCGGTAACATAAAAGATCGATAAAAACATCTCTATGAAATGTTTGTCTAAATTCCATGGCTAATTGCGACACTAATGCTAAGGCTTCCACATCATCTCCGTTTACATGAAACACGGGGCATAAAACTACTTTTGCTACATCCGTACAATAAGTTGAAGATCGGGCATCGATAAAATTCGTAGTAAAACCAACTTGATTATTAACAACATAATGAATAGTGCCACCAGTTTTGTACCCATCTAACTGGCTCATTTGTAAAACCTCATATACTATTCCTTGACCAGCAATAGCAGCATCTCCATGCATCATCACTGAGCAGGCTTTAGAATAATCCCCTTTATGCCTACCATCAATTTTTGCACGTATTATTCCTTCTGCAACAGGAGCAACCGTTTCTAAATGAGAAGGGTTTGGGGTTAAACTCATGTGAACGCTAATCCCATTATCACTAATTTGATCTGAAGAAAAACCCATATGATATTTAACATCGCCATCAAAAAGAGCATCTTCACTTGGCCTTCCTTCAAACTCAGTAAAAACATCTTTATATGACTTTTTCATTATGTTTGTAAGTACATTAAGTCTTCCGCGATGAGGCATTCCAATAACATAATCAATGATTCCTAAATCGGCTCCCTTTTCCATTAATAAATTTATCGCTGGAATAAGTGCTTCTGCACCTTCTAATGAAAATCGTTTTTGCCCTACAAATTTTGTATGTAAATAGTTTTCAAAGACAACTGCTTTAGTAAGTTTTTTTAAAATAGATTCTTTTTCTGCTTTTGAATAATTTGGAGTGTTTTTATTTTTTTCCATTCGCTCCTGAAGCCATTTAATAACCTTGGGCTCTCTAACAAAAAGAAATTCAACTCCAATACTTCCGCAATATGTTTGTTCTAAATGAGCAATAATATCAATTAATTTTGCTTTTCCAATTCCAATTTCATTTCCTGCTTGAAAAAATGTTTGTAAATCATTTTCGGTTAGCCCAAAATTTATTAAATCTAAATTTGGTTTATAATCTCTTCGTTGACGAACAGGATTGGTTTTTGTAAATAAATGGCCTCGTTGACGATAACCAGTTATTAAACTTAAGACTTTAAACTCTTTGTTTACATTTTCAGGAATTGTTTCATTTGATGCATCAAAAGAAGTTCTTGAGAATTCGAATCCCTTAAAAAAATCTTGCCAAGACTTGTCTACCGAATTTGCGTCATTTTGGTATTGGATAAAAAGTCCTTCAATTGCATTTATATCGGCGTTTCCTAGGTATGAAAATTTGTCCATTATTTTGAATTATAATAATACTTAAAATTAGTAAAAATTGACCTATAAATACTAATTTAGAGTAAATTTGTTATTATGAATTCTAAATTTTTTAGGCGATTTCTTTTTTTATCTTCAACATTGATAAGTTTTATAAATGTTATCGCCCAAAATAATCAAGAGCAAATACAATTAAAAGTTGATCAGCTTATAGCAAAAAAAGCAGAATATCATCGTTTAACAGGAGGCGAAAAAGATGGTTATCGTTTAAAAATTTTTTTCGGTGTTGATAGAGATGAAGCAAATGCATTAAGACTTAAATTTAGTTCTAAGTTTAATGAGTATTCAAATTACGAAGAGTATCAGCGTCCAAATTTTGTGATATTAATTGGCGATTTTAAAACTAAACTTGAAGCATTTGCCGCCTTAAAAAAAATTCAAATAGAATTCCCAAATGCTTTTATTGTAAAAGGCAAAATAAAAACGACTTTAAAGCCTAAGGAGAAGTAAAATATTCTTGATTGTGGATTACTTACTTTTTAATGATAAAATTTAAAAACCAAAAAGAAAAGAATTTATTTAATAATTAATTTCTTAGTAAAAGTTGAATTATTAATTTTTAAGGAAGCAAAATATATTCCAACTGGTAATTCACTTGTGTTAATTTGAAAAACATTTTCACCCTCAGTTAAATAAAATTCTTTTTTGATTGTTATTGCTCCTATTCCATTATAAATATTTAAAATACTTTTATCATTTTTAGTGGCTTTTATTTTAAACGTAAGTTCATCTGAAACTGGATTAGGAGAAAAATTAAACGCATCTAAATTTTTACTTGTTTCCATTATTGTAAGAGGAGCATTTGGATCATTGTATTTTATAGAAAATTGCAATGAATCAGAAGAATTTATAGCATTTATAAAAGAATATTTAATATAACTGTATCCAATTGCAGCAGCCTCATCTAAATCACAACTTAAAACTTGATTGTCTCCCTGAATAGATGATGCAGATTGACCTGGATTTAAGGTTAATGAGTTGGGGGAAATTAAAGTGCCTGCTAAATAACAATTGCCTGCAAAACAAAATCTTGCAACAGCGGTAGTCGAATTAACTGAATTTAAAGTAATATCGTAGCGTTTTACAAGATATGATTTTGTAGAATTACTAATATTTTTAATGTCTAAAATAATTTCTCTTGTGTTTTCAGCAGTCGTTGTAGTATAAATTGTAGATCCGGCTGCAACTGTATTTGTAGTATTAATAAAATTAATTAAAATATTATTTTGACTAAATACTTTTAAAGAAAAAACTAGGGCTAAATTTATTATTATTATTTTCATTTTAAATCTTTTAATTTCTACTTTAGGACGTTATTTAATTATAGTTATTTTTTTTGTTGTTTTTATACTATTCGATTCAAGAACAACATTATATATTCCTTCAGGGTATTGTTTGGTTTCAATTTGAATATTGTTTATCCCAATAGAAAAATTAAAGTTTTTTTCAAAAATCACTTGACCTAAAGAATTAATTAAATTAATTCTATAATTTGAATTATTAATTGAATTAACTGTTAAGTTAACATCGCCACTTGTTGGATTAGGGAATACTTCTATGTTAATATTAGACAAAGGCGAAGAAAAAATTCCTACTGGATTTAATTGAGAAAGATTCACGTTATCTATATAGAGATTGTTGCCATATGCACTTGTTGCCACAAATTTTATCAAAACAGACGGGTTTGAATATCCAAACAAATTAACACTTTCATTTCTCCATTGTGCTGCCGAAGGAACAAATGGTGATGTAGTAGCTGGTGCAGTATTTAAATTTGTTCCTGATTTATCATAAACGTTTGTCCAATTATCACCGCAATCATCTGAAACAAATACTTCTAATTTATCGGCCTCGGTAGCATAAGTAGCATAGGCTAAATCAAAAGTTAAAGTAGGTGTAATCACACCAGCTAAATTAATTGGTGGCAAAATTAATTCATTAATAGTGCCTGCTGCATAAGTATAAAAATCCATTTTAGTTGATTCGGAAGATAAACCAAAACCTCCGCAAGAAGTACTTTTAACCCAACTTGGTCCAGAAGTGGCGTTAAATGTTGACCATTTTAAAGGAGGAAATGTAGAAGTAAATCCCTCAACTATGGGGGTAGTTTGATAATTAGAAATGGTAACAAATTTAGTAGTTGCACTGTTATTTACTAAATTATTGTCAGTTCCACTTACAGCACTTATGTTATAAGAAAATGTATGAGATCCTCCACTAACACTGATTGAACCGATAGCCATGGTTGTTGAAGCGCCTACAGCCAAGTTTCCACTCCAAGAAAATATAGGTTTTATAATTCCATCAATATAAGGTGTTATAGTAAAATTTGTTATGCCGTTGTTTCCATTATTTTTGATTGTAACATCAGGAGCAATTGTATTCGTACAAGATAAATTTGGTACGAAAGCAGAAATAGCTTTTGCGTCGTTAGAAAGCCCTTCGCTATTAGCCAAACCAGCTTGAGCTACTTTTTGATTGCCATCATCTTGAATAAATCCAACAAATGCAATTTCAGATTTGTCTCTAATGTATGATGGTAATGGACAATTAATAGTAAACGTTTGAGTTTGTCCAACGCTCCATGTTCCAACGGTCATTGGAGTTCCATTTTGTAATGTAGGAAATGATTTTACTGCCACATCTTCAAAATCTTTTTCGCCATTAGTACCTGGTGCAGTAACGAAATGGACATGTCTTTCGATCATAACTAAACGGAATATTAAATTTCCAGTAGCAGAAAAAGATTGAGTAGCTTGAATATTAACTGTTAAGTTTACGGCGCTATATGCTTGGTTCCATGCACGAGTCATATTAATGCTAAATTCTGAAGGAACCGCTGCGGCTGAAGAAATAACATTGTTATTTAAATTAGCTGGATGACCTGAAGATGCTCCAAAAACACTCGCTTCTTGCCCATCTATTTTACTAGATGGAGCCGAGTTAATTGCTGGAGTATATCCATATCCGCCACTTGCTAAAGTTTTCCATCTCCAATCGATTTCAACTTTATTGGTTTGATACAAAGACCATGTATTAGATGGGGCAGAAGGAATAGGAACCTGCCATTTAATAGCTACAATTTTAGGCGTATTTGTTGGAGAAGCCAATAATAGATTTAGAGGAGGATTAGCTGATGCACATGGCGGACAATTTTCCCCGGTGAACTCTTCGTATAGTGATAATCTTGGTGTTTGTGAAAACACAGTTAAACTTGTAATTAATAAAGAAAAGCTTAGTGTAATTTTTTTCATTTTTTTATTTTTTAAATAAACCTATTTATTAAGAGATATTTTTTTGTTACAGGTTCCTAATTCTGTTTCTAAAACAACCGAATAAATTCCAGTTGAAAATGAAGTTAGGTCTAATTGAATATAATTTAAGCCTGCCTTTAAGTTAACCGAATTTGAATAAACTAATTGACCTAAAGTATTTGTTATGATTAATTTTCCTTTTAATGTGCTAGGTAAATTAATTTTTAAGGTTGTTTCGCCATTACTAG
>Ga0209297_1000075_pt1 | contig 69646 bp, 90 predicted proteins | sample S_130805_MF_Meta_FD_187322 | JGI IMG/M metagenome (GOLD analysis project Ga0209297, IMG submission 187322) | Freshwater microbial communities from Lake Simoncouche, Canada to study carbon cycling - S_130805_MF_MetaG (SPAdes) (version 2) | ecosystem: Environmental > Aquatic > Freshwater > Lake ...
ACCCATATATTAGTGGCATGAAATCTGCAAAGAATACAAATCCTAAGGCCCTAACAAAGACATCAAAAGATGTAATTAAGGCTACAGCTGTAAAGACCTCAGCTGCTAACAAAGGTCTTGTTGGTAAATTTAAATTAAAAGCAAAAATCAAATGAAAAAAATGATGAAAGAAGCCAAGACTGGCGAGATGTACTCTAGCAAGAAAGCTATGATGATGCACGAAAAAGGCGAAGGCATGAAAGAAATGTCTAAGGAGTATGGTAAGAAAGCTGCTATGAAAAAAGCAATGGCTAAGAAGACCATGACAAAGAAAACTGCAAAGAAAAAATAATCTAAAAAATAAAAAATAAAATGGCAACAACACCAAAAAAAATGGTAAAGACTGTTACTAAAAAATCAACACCTAAGACAGGTGGAGGTAATAGCACAACAACAACTCCAAAAGACAATGCAAAGACTAAAACATTTGCTAAAAACGCTGGAGTAAATACAATGAAAAGTTTAGGTTCTAACAATGCAACAGTTGTTACAAAAGGCGGAAGAACTGAGTTAACTACTTACTACCAAGGTAAAGATTCATCAGGAAGAACAATTACTGTTCCTAACAAAACATTTGCTGGAAAAACAACTGCACAAGTAGACAGTATCTCTAACACATTGAATGTTCCAAAAGGAGGATTCAAGAAGGTTACAACATCTACTTACCGTTCAAACGAGTCAACAAAAACTCCTAAAGGAACTGTAACTTTAAAAAAACCTGCAAAAGTAACTGCTAAAAAATAATTACCATGGCTACTAAGAACAAAGTAGAGAAGGTAATGAAAGAGTTTAAGTCTGGAAAACTACACACTGGCTCCAAGAAGGGGCCAGTTGTGAAGTCTAAGAAGCAGGCTATAGCTATTGCCTTATCTGAACAACGCAAAGCAAATAAAAAATAATGAATAAATTATTCTTACTAACGGCAGTGATATTACTAACAAGTTGCGTTCATAACACTGAAGACACAAATGTTTGTGGTAAGGAGATTGAAAACATTTCTTACACAGCTGATGTGAAGCCTATCATTCGTGAGAAGTGTATGGGTTGTCACCAGGATTATTTTTTGTATGACTCATTAAATGCAGACGTTGTATCTGGTGAGTTTTACAAGCGAGTTTTATACAAGAGAGACATGCCGCCATCAGGAGGTCTTGACACTTGCGATTATATTGTATTAAAAAGATGGTATTATAACGGTCACACTTCAAACTAATAAACTATGGCAAAGAATCCACCAGTAGACAACAAAAAGCCTAATTTAAGATTAGGTTCCACATCAGAAAATAAAAATCCAAGTTCTCCTAAGTTTGATGTAGGAGCATCTGCAAACAAGAGAGGTTATTCATTAAATGCAGGAGTATCGCTACCACTTTCTAAAAATTTTTCTGTTGGAGTGTCTGGTTTTAAGGGGAAAGAAGAAGGCCAAAAATTTAGTGGTAAGGAATTTAATGCTACGGTTACTATTCCTTTAAATAGAAAAAAGAAAAAGTAATGCCATACGTTAATAAGGCTAGACCTTACAAAAAAGAGTACGAGCAATATCACAGCAGCGAAGAGCAGAAGAAAAATCGTGCTAAGAGAAACGCTGCTCGAAAAGAACTAGAGAAGAAAGGTGTTGTAAAAAAAGGAGATGGCAAAGACGTTGACCATAAGACTCCTATATCTAAAGGCGGAACAAATAAAAAATCAAATTTAAGAGCAATAAAAAAATCCGCAAACAGATCTTTTGCTAGAAATAGCGACCACTCAGTAAAGTAGTGGTACATCTTTTGCTGGTAAAAACTTTATGAGGAAAAAAGATAATGTTATCAGCACTGAAGATTTAAAGTCAATAATCGAACAGTCAATAACAAAACATCAAAACGAACTTCCTAATGTTATTAGGGGTAAGATTTTAGACTTCTTAAAAAAGAAGGGCTATCTATTTGTAAATAATTTTGGAAAGATTAGACCTATAACTAGCGATGGTATTCGTAAGAGAATGGAAAGATGTTATGAGATTAGAAATAAAATCAAAGACAACCCAATTCCAGAGACAGAATCAGAGCCTATCTCTTGGGAAAAAGATTTACAAAAGAAAACGGAGAAGTTAGAAGAAAAAAATTTAAAGAAGAAATATGAATCCTTATTGGATGAGTATGATAACTTAAAGAGGATCTCTGGATTTACAAAAGAATTTTTTAAGCCACTACAAGATTGGAAGATACCTATTAAGGGTAATCAAATAGATAAGTCTATAGCTGTAGTATTAGCCAGCGACTGGCATTACGAAGAGGAGGTTAGGCCAGAGACTGTAAACCATCTTAACTCATTCGACTTAAAAATTGCGGACAATAGAATTAACAGCTTTTTTAATAACATTGTTAAGTTAATAAAAAAAGAACAAAAGGATAGCAATATCAATACTTTGGTGTTAGCTTTGCTTGGTGACTTTATAACTGGTAACATACATGACGATAACGTAGAGTCATCGCAGTTAGGTGTTGGTGCAGCGTTATGGACAGTACAGTCTAGAATCAACTCAGGTATAAAGTTCTTGTTAGACAACACGAATCTTGATCTAGTAATACCATGCCACAGTGGTAATCATGCTAGACATACTAAGAAGCAGAGGATAGCTAACGAGAACGATAACTCACTAGAGTGGTTAATGTATAAAAACTTAGCTACATTGTGGGCAGGAAACAAAAGAGTATTGTTCCTTGTAGGCGACTCATATCATAGCTATGTAGAGGTATTCCCAGGATATACAATTAGGTTTCACCATGGCCATCACGTTAGATACGGTGGGGGCATAGGTGGCTTAACTATTCCTATTAACAAGGCTATATCTCAGTGGAACAAGAACAGAAATGTACAGCTAGACTGCCTAGGACACTTTCATCAGTTTCACGATGGAGGAAACTTTGTAGTTAACAGTTCACTGATTGGATTTAGTCCGTATGCTATTAGCGTAAAGGGAGCCTACGAAAGACCAACACAAACTTTCTTTTTAATAAATGGAAGATACTTAGAGAAGACATGCACAACTAAAATATTTCTTGAATAAATGAAAAAGAACATCATTGCACTATGCGGAGACATGAAGTCTGGTAAGTCATCAGTAGCTAGAACAATATATCAAAAGCTAGATGACTGTATGATTATACCGTTTGCTGGCATATCAAAGCAATGCATTGAAATGATTACAGGGATTGAGATGACCGACAGGCAGCCTGATGGAAGCTATGATTATAGTCAAACTCAAAAGCAGAAGCATTTACCTGGTGGTATGATGTTAGGTCAGTTTATAAGAGACTTTTCTGAATCAGTAAGGAGCATTGATCCTTATATATGGGCAGATGCTACGATCAGACAGATTAATGATATTAGCAGAAGAAATTACATTATTCCAGACTTGAGGATGAAGCATGAGTTTGAGGCTTTGGTTAACCTAGAGAGTGACGATGACTTTAGCGTTTTTATTTACAGAATCGAAGCAGATGATCAGCTAAAGAAGATTCAAAAGCATGATGGAAGGGATCTGTCACACCCAACCGAAGTTAGCCATAAATTGTTCAATGTAGACAAAACTTACACCAACAAGATGGGGTTAATTAATTTAGAATCAATAGCTAACGATATTATCAAGGGCTTGTAAAATAGCCAGAAATTCGCCATATTTACTGTATGGAATCGATCATACAGTTACTCAACTCAATTAAAGAATTTTGGCATGATATTATTTTTTGGTATGTTGTCCCAGAGATGCAGAATGTCGTTGTATTAAGAAACGGTAAATTTCATAGGCAGACAGGGCCTGGGTTACATTTTAAGTTACCATGCATATTTTCATTTGGCGATGAGCTTCACTATGTAGATACGGTAACAGAGACAACAGATACCCAGCCACAGACAGTGACTACAAAGGATAACTTACAGGTTGTAGTGTCTGCTATTATTAAGCATAAGGTAGTTGATCCTAAGGTTTACATTATAGAGGTAATGGATGTAAAGTCTGCTATTGTTGACATTACCATGGGCAAGATAAAAAGAAATGTAATGGAAAGGACATGGGATGAATGTATCAACCAGGGACTAGACAACGAGATTGCAAAGCAGGCTAGAAGCGAGGCTAAGAAATGGGGTGTTTATATCGAGGAGGTAACTATCATCAACTTAGCACAGATCAGGTCGGTAAGGTTAATTACTAACAATAGTTTGCTATAATTAAAAACATTTTTATATTTGCCCCTCGTTCTTTATAAATCACAATGCTTTCCGAAGCGTGGACTCGAACCCCAGTACCGTAATATTGGGGTTTTATTTTGTCAAATCGGAAACAATTTTTTTGATCTTTAGGTCTACCTCAGCAATTGTTTGCTCTATGTCCTTTGCTACAATGTAGATTCCTCCACACTTTTCCACTTCTGCCATCCTTTCTTTTTGATCGTCAGATAGTCTATCCTTTCCAATCTTAATTTCTATTGCTAGTTTAACACCGATCTTAACTCCGTTTAATACAAAAGGGTATATTCCATCAACATCCTCAAACCCTCTCTTCATTCCTGACTTACGCCAGATCCCTTTTGCAGAATCAAACTGGCCTTGTGTGTTTACCCTTCTACCAGCACCGCCTACAGACTCAAGCCATCTGATAACCTGGTCTGTTAGCCTATTTGCTGGTGACACGTTTTTGTTTTTACCTTTTGAGAGCCTAGCTGCCGAAAAATAGATCTCAGCTCTTTCTTGTTGCGATAAATTATCTAAATGAAGTTCTTCGCCCATAATTAAATAAATATATTTATATTTGTCAAAAATAAAGTAAAATGATCATAAAACCAATTACTATTGATTTGCGAAAGGATGGATACGAAGATCTATATGATTATGTCCTTGAATACGCAAAGAAGAATAACCGAGGAAAGATTTCATCTGCTGTTATTGATATCATAAGAGATCATGAGCAAAAACAGATGGAGAAGAATATTATTGTTCTACAGGGTGACAGGGTATTAGCAAAGGCATGATAGACAAAGAAGTTTTAGAGCAGTGCAAGACAATTGCTAAGGCAAACCCAGCTGTTGCCAAATTATTAGAAGGTTTCCTCATTCTTAATGAATCGCCATACAAAGAATCTTATATGGTTATATACGATCTTATAGATACATGGCAGAGTGAGCTAAAGGAGAACATGACTAAGATCAATCTTTTAAAGGCAGAGGATAAAGCATTTGATAGGGCATTTAAGTTGTCTACGTCTATGCCAGATCTTATTGCTGGTCTTGATAGCATTAGAGATAAGATGTCACCAGAGATGAAGGAAGATGCAGATAAGAAGAGAAGAGCAAAGAAATCAGAAGGTAAAATAATTTTATGACGATAATCAACAATAAAAAGAAAAAGTCACCGATATACACTTACGAGCCGCCACCACTTTTCAAGACGAAGCTCGATGAGCAGCGATATTGGGAGCAGGAGAAGCAAAGGTGGGTTGAGGGATATAACGATATGCCTGGTACTTTTTATTATGCGATTACGCAGGGTTGGGTAAAGGATCGTATTACTGGTATCATTGCCAGACCTACTGTAAGGTATGTTGACTTGTTCATTCATGAATTTATTCAAAAGCAGAGAAACGCAAAGAGAATGGGAGGCGTTATAAAGCCCAGGGGGGTAGGTTTCTCTACTCAGGTGGGGATACTTTGTAATTACTTCTCTCGTGTGTACCCAGGATCAACAAGCATTGTAACGTCAAAGGATCAGGATGGTATTCAGACTATCTTTAAGGAAAAGGTTTTGCCTGCCTATGAGAACATGCCTGTGGCTATTAAGCCAGATGTTGTAAACAAGAACGATACCAAGCAGATGTGCTACCTTCGTGTACAGGTTCCTGTAAAGAGAGGTGAGGTTGTAGAGTATGCAGAGTCTGAGGTATACCTTCGTGAAACATCTGAGAGTCCTAAGAGCCCTACAAACCTATCAGGTAAGGGAGCTATCTTTGGTGCATACGATGAGTTCCCATTACATCCTAGAAGAAAGGAGCTTTTGAACTCTTCTATTGAGTGTTATCGTAATCCTGTAACAAAGTCGTTAGATGGTTTTTTATTGTGGGGAGGAACGGTAGAGGCTGCATTGACATCTGAACAGTTAAATAAGTTTAGGAGCATGGTATCCGACTCTACTATCTGGGACTGTGATATTTTGTTTATTCCGTTCTGGATGCAAATGTTTCTAACAAACGGATGGCCTGACCAGAAAAGAGCTGAGGAGTGGTGGGAAAAAGAATATGAGAAGTTAAACAAGGCTTCCGACAAAGATTCCTTAAAAGCATTCATTCGTAACAATCCTAGGAATTTGGATGATATATTTGAGTCATCAGAGGGATCTAGATGGGAAGATGATGTAAGCGAATTAATCAAGGAGCAACGTAAGATTGTGATCAACACTGTTCCAGAAAGAACTACTGGTAGATTCTTAGACTATGGTAACGCTGTTAGCTTTACTCCAGATAAGGCAGGTAACTGTGTTGTTATGGAACAGCCTAAGCCTGATGTAATTTATTACGAGGTAGTCGATGGTGTTGCTACAGGTACAGAGTCTGGAAGCAAGGATGGATCAAAGGTTGCAGGGCTTATTATAAAGGGATTTGATCCAGCTGGTGAAAGTTATAAGCCTGTTGCCATGTATTTAGAAAGGCCAAAGACTGTAGAGCAAAGTTATATAACCCTTGCCTCTATGGCTAAGTATTATAATAAATACGATAACTTTAAGGGTATTATGGCCGAAGCTAACGCTGCAACGGCAGATCACTTTAGTACATACCTTAACAGAGTAGGGTTAGGAAAATTTATTATGTACAGAAAAAATTTAAGTGGGGCCAGGACAAACACTCAGAACAGACCATTTTATTATGTCAATAATGAGATCAGGGATTATCAGATGCGACAGGCAAATCCTTTCTTGAGGAAGCACATATCTAGCATTATGCTTCTTGAGTTATTGGATCAGATGCTAATGGGAGCAGAAGAAAACACTGACGTTCTGGATGCGTGGTTGATGTTGTTCTTGGCGTTACCTCCAGATTATGATGCAAGCCCTAAGAAGAAAAGGGTAGAAAGAAAAAGAATGATAAGAGTTTACTCAAGAAATAATAGCGGACAGCTAATTGTGGAATGGAAAACCGTATAAATTTAGTATTTTTGTAAAATGGCAAAAAAGGCAATAACAATAGATTTGGGCGATGCGATATTTCGCAATGGTAGTAACCGCCCTCAAAGACAGGATATTCCTGAAGTTGATAAAACTCCACAGTGGTATTTTAGAAATGCGGCTTATTACTTAACCTTTTATAATCAACCAATAGGATCACTACGATTCGATGCCTCGCCTACAGACAGAAACATAACATCTATTCCTGAGCATGAAAGGAACTTCCCAGTTCAGCACATGTTACGAATGATGATGTATTATCTAGGTAAGCAACCTAACCTTGATTTTGCATATTTGACACAGAATGTCAAGGATATTAACATGCAGGCTCAGTGGCACAAGGGACAAGATATTGCAGAGTTCGTAAACTATTTTAGAGGATTAATGTTGCAGCGATTAAGCAGGGCTAACTGGACTGCTAAGTCTGTATCTAGAGAGACTCAGAATAAGTATGCAGATATGTACCTTAAATTGGAGACAATGTTATTGCTTGCTCCATATTTAAAACAGATAGAAGAGCAGGATGGATTAGCGTTTAGACCTATGCAGGGTGCAGAGAAGTTAGAGGTTCCAGAGGATATCGAAAGATTGATGGAAACTAATTTCTATGATCAGGGAGCGTTAACAGCTACTGACTTAGCTAACGGTTTTTGGTATACAAACAACTGGGCACAGAAGGCAGTAAAGAGTTTTATGCATACCGTTATTGCTGGAACAACAGCGTGGTGGCACAGGGTAGAGAACGGTAGATTGATTGAGGATATTATTCAGCCATATCAATTAATATGGGATAACCGTTTTGATGATGACTTTGGTGCAATGGATGAATTTAGAGGAGTAGTAGAGCCATTAAATGCATATGAGGCTACACAAAGAAGGTTTGAAGGAAAACTTAGTCAGCAACAGATTGATGAGATTTATACGATCGCTGGTGATGACGAACAAATGAAATTATATAATACCGCTAGAAATATCAACTGGTGGACACATTCTGGAAACAATGTTAGTAACACTATTACTGCTGTCACTGTTTATTGGAGAACTAGACGAGAGGTGTCTAAAGTTAAGGCCAAGAATCGTTTTGGCAATGAGACGATTAGAAAAAAACAAAGTCCTGACGAACCTTCTACTTATTTTGTTAATGATATCGCTTACGCTACTATACTTGGTAATAAGTACCTAATAGATTGGGGTTATGTTGATAATCTTGTAGAGTCGGTAGAGGATCCTGGAAGACCAGAGTTTCCAATATTTAGATTTAGACCAAATACATTCTTAGGCGATAGTATCTCTGAGGTATCAAGAATACACAAGATGCAAGATGAAATGGATATGCTTGACTTCAAGATTCGTGAGATGATTGGTCGTGCTAAGGGCAAGACTTATATTATTCATGGAGATAAACTTGGTGAAGGTACATCTGTAAAAGAATTATACGATGACTTTTCTGATATGGGTATCCACGTTTCTACAGGAACATCTGGCGAGGCTGGTGACGTTACAGATAGAAAGCAGACAGTAGAGGTTGTTGATTTAACGCTTGATCCTAACATTAGCCGCCTTGCAGAATTATATCGTGAGAGAAAGGAAAGAATGGGAAGGGTAACCAGCACATCTGTTATCAGTTTAGGTCAGCAGACTAGATACATTGGATACGGCCAACAGCAAAGTTCAATAGCTCAGAATCAATTAGGAGTATCTTATTTATTAGATGGATTCATGGACTTCTTAGTTATGAACATGAGATACGCTGTAAATAAGGCAAAGTTTTTATATTCTCAAAAGGAAGATGAAGAGGTTCAATTCTTAATTGGAGAGAAGGGTTTTAGATATTTAAAATTCACCAAAGATATCAGATTTGAAAGATTCATGGTAATGTTAAATATTAATGACTCTATTGACGAGGAAGGAAGAAAACGTATTCTATCGTATGCACAGGCATGGTCACAGAATCCTACGTTTGGTGTTAGTCCATCTTCAATATTAAAGTTAGAGTCTTCTAAGTCTTATACAGAGGCCGTAGATATGTTAGACTTTGAAATGAAGAGAGCTAAGAAAGAACAATCTCAGCAACAACAAGCAATGCAAGAGGCACAGATGCAGATGAAACAAGCATCAGAGATGTTTACAGCATCGTTGCAGCAATTGAAAGAGGATAATGCAAACTACAGAGCTGAGTTAGCTGCATGGGTTAAGGGGGCAACACAGCTTCATGACACCACACAAGAGCCAGCAATGAGTCCATTGCAGCCTCAGCTTCAGATGCAGACTCAACAAATTCAACAGCAAATGCAGCAACAGCAAATGCAACAGCAGATGATGCAGCAACAGCAACAAGGTGGCGAACAAATGCCTCCACAACAATAATTGTTAATATTTAATTTTTAACTATATTTGCACATATGAATCAACCATCGAAAGCAGTTTCCAGTTTTGCTGAGGAATTGGCTAAAAAGCTGTCTGACAACGAACCAGTTCAGCAGGTTAACGATCAAGCAACCTCCACAGTAAGTGAACCAACATTTGAAAATGCACAACCAGATGTGCAGGATCAGGTTGAAACAGCACAACAGGAGGTGCAAACTCAGACTCAAGATGTAAAGAAAGAAAAGACATCTAGAAGTAAAAAGAGTAAACAAGAGCCTGTTCAGGCCGAACAACAAGAGCAAGCCCCTGTGGAAACAGAGAGAGAAGCTAAGGTTGTAGAGATGAACCAGGATAGAGATGAGAACTCATTAGACGATTACGAGAAAGATTTTATTTCTTTCTTGAACGATGATGAAACATCTTTTGACGATACAGGATTAAGGGGTGAGGCCCCAGATGAGAGGGAGGATAAAAGAAAGTATCAAGAAATTGAAACTAAACTTCAAGAGTATGAGAATACTTTAAACGATCCTCTTATCGCAGCTTTTGCAGAGTTTGTTAAGTCTGGTAAAACAGATGTAGCAGAGTTTGCTAAACAAGTTGGAGATTTAAGTGTTGGGGAAATGGACATAGAGGATATGTACCGAGCAAGAGCTGTAGAGATGGGATTTGAGGGTGATGACTTAGACGATGCTGTTATGGAACAGCTTGATAAGTACAACTCAATGACTCGTCTAGAAAGGAAAGATGAAGAAACTAAGTTAAAGTCTATATACAAATCACAATCAGCTGAAAGGCTAAAATCCTTCACTGAGAAAATGAGTAACGAAAAGCAAGCGGAGCAACAAAGAATGAACGAAATTGCATCCAAGGCTGACAAAGAACTTGACGAAGTTTTAAATAAAATGAAGGGGCAGAGATGGAAGAGTTTATTAATTGATGAGAGTATGGCCAACAACATCAAAGAAACTATTCCAGCAATGGCTCCACTGATGGCTCAATTAGATGACAAGAATCGTCTAACAGGTTTTGATGTGAAAGAAGGTATTGAAATGGCAATCTGGAAGTTGTACGGAAAACAACTCCTGAAGAGTACATTTGATATCGGCAGAACAGCAGGATTTGACGAGGCGATGAAGGATCGAATTAGGCCAACAACAACAACTGGTACATCGGCTTCACCAGCGGTTCCTGGAAATTCTTTAAAGGAGAATATCGAGGCAGCTAGAAAACAAGCAGCGGAAAGAGTTGCAGGCAGAAGATCGTTAATGGATATGCTTGGCAACAAATAACTGTACTAAAATTTATCTAAAAAAATTAAAAAATGTCAAAACAAACCTTAAATCAGATTTCAAATCTACCATTTGAGAATAACTTAATTCTTAATGGTTTAGCGAAAGAAGACAAGTCTTCTATCGTGTTCGACTTTTCTGGAGGTTATAATGTCCTAGACCTTATCGTTAGTAAGGTTGCTTCTTCACGTAGAATCGTGGGTAAGGATGGTATCTTCCAAAAGCCGATTATGGGACTTTCAGTTGTTCAAGCTCAGGTAGCTAGTAACGCTGTAAACGGTTCTTTATTGCGTGTTAATTTCGTTGATCCTACTTACGACAAGTTTCGTGTAACAGAAATCATCACTGATGGTACTGCTGCTGATAATATGGGACGTGTTGTAAACGCAGGTGCTGGTTTCATCGAAATGGAAATCGCTCCAAACGGTACATCTGCTACAGCTTGGAATGCATCTACAATGTTCGTTGCTGGAACTTATGCAACAGCTTTATGGAATGCTCAAGTTAATCGTGGATCAGGAGCAATGGCTAGTTTGTATGAGTATCCTCAGTACGTTACTAACCAAACTGCAATCATGCGTGAAAACGTAGAATTATATCGTAGAGATGCATCTCAAACTTGGGTAGAGTTCCAAGGAGATTACTGGTATTCAGCTCAAGATATGATCATGATGCAACGTATCGCTCGTGCTATGGAACACCGTTCTTTATTCTCTTACATGGGAACAAGCACAACAGGTGGTACAACTAACCACACAATGGGATTAAAAGCATCTATCAAGGATCCAAATCGTGGTGGTGTTTACAAATCATTAGCTAACTTACCAACTCAAGCTGATTTCGAAAACTTCATCAACGAGATCGCAGATCGTCAAAACGCTGCTGATGTTGAAATCAACATGTTAGTAGGTCGTGGTTTATTAAACCGTATCCAAGGATTTACATCTCAATACATCCAGTATGCTGGTCAAGCTAACACATTCGGTGGTGCTTCAGTAAAAGGATTAGATGTTCGTCAATATGACATCAATGGTGTTCATGTTAACTTAATCCACGCTCCAATCTTGAACGACCGTTCACGTTTCCCACAAACTTCAAGCATCGCTGGTGCTGGTAACTTTACTCGTATGCAATATACAGGTATCGTTCTAGATATCAACAGCTATGATGCAGTAGGTGGTGGTTCACTTCCAGCAATGGAGAAAGTTTACTTCGGTGACGAGGAAATGGTATATTACTATGTTCCTGGTATCGTAGGTAGCAACCTTCGTGGTGGATCAGGTGAAATGTTACGTAACGGAGACTTCGTTCTTGCAGTTAATCATAACGATGCTGTAACTACAGGTTTCTACACTGACTGTGCGTATGATTTCATGTCTTATCGTATGGGTTGGATGGAACTTGCTTATTAATTCTTAATCAAACGTCTAACTTAAAAAACATATAAAAAAATGGCATCAATATCAACATATAACATTATTACCCCAGGAGCCCAAAGTTCAGCTGCTACAACAGACATGAACATTGTAAATGGCTTCTTAAGAATGACTGGGGCTCCAAACATTAATTTTAAAAACACAGTATCTGCTGTAATTTTAGATCCTATCAATGAAGCTCGTGAGGTGATTACATTAACTCCAACAGCAGCTTCTGGGGCACAAACTTATTCAATCCGTATTCAGCAGTTTGTTAAAACTTTAGGTCGCAACGTATCTAAAGTATTTAGCTATGCAGCAGCTAGCGGTGATTCAGCTACTACAATTAGTGCAGCATTTATCGCTATGATTAACTTAGAGCGTGAATTAGCTGTAACTGCATCTGGAACTTCAACTATTGTTTTAACAGCAACATCAGGATCTTCTGATATGAATGTAATATTAATAAGTTTAGGTTCTGGTTTATCTCAGGCAGCTACTTATTTAAGTGCAGCTGGTACGGCTTTAACAGTTGCTACTACTTACACAGCAGGTGTTGCTTCTAACTTAACTACATTAACAGGTGCTACTGGAACTCAGCCAGTAACTGGTAACGGTTTAGCTAATGGAGTATTACTTCAGATCACATTAAATGCTAGTGAAACAGGAACAATTACAATGCACGATGGTAGTACATATGCAGCAGGACAGAGTTTTTTAGTTCGTTGTAATGTATCTAATAATGCTACTGTAACCTCTGCTACTGTAACTTACGGCCCAACAACTGATGCTAACGTATTAACAAATACTACAGGATCAGCAGCTCCAACTGTTGCAGTTGTTGCTACACCAGGTCGTGGTTTAGGTTCTGAATTAGCATTGCGTGGTATCGTAGGTGCAACAGCAGCTACTTCTTACACTCAGGTTAAGGTTAACTGGAACGATGTATCTCTTCAAGGTGGAACACCTATTGCGAAGGAGCATAGCGTTTTCGTAGATGGTACAACTAGTTCAGGTAACTTAACAGCATTTCGTTTTGTTGCAATTAACTTGTTATCTGGTTATACTGGAACAAACAGTGCTATTTCTTCAACTGTAAATCCAGAAGGATACGCAGCATTCTAATCGATACAATTCGGTTCAAAGGGGTGGGAAACTACCCCTTTGTTATAAACAATTACAATTTATTTATTAAATAAATATTATGGCAAACAAAATCATTATTAAACCAAACACAAGCGAAACACCAAGCGGAATGATCCTAGGTGGTTCTTATCAGTTCGCACCAGGAAAAATCAGATTAATGGTATCTGAGGATGCTTACATTGAGGCAGACGAGTCGGACAAAAATTTACCAGCATCTTTGAATATCACATTTAGCCAAAGAATGCCAGAATATATTATCAGCTACGATCCAGATTCTAACGATGCTTATGACAAAAGAAGAAAGGATCTAGTAGAGATATTCTTTGCAGAGCATCCTTTGATGACTCGTAATGGAAAGCCTACTAAGTTTACAAGATCTGCTATGTACGACATGCACAGCGAGCAGGAGAAGTCTAACGATCAATATGATGCGTGGCTAGAGAGCTTAAAGGTAATGAACAGACTTAACGAAATGGATGAGTTAGAGTTAAGAAATGCTATGTACTACTACGGTGTAGAGCCAGGAAGAAAGACAAAGAGCGAGCTTGTTATTAAGCTGGGAGATATTCCTAATGGATTAGCTATTGTAGATGTTGATTATGCTACAAAAAAGAGTAACTTTATCAGCATGTTCTCTACTGAAAAGGCGGAGCTAGAAAAACAATACATTGTTAATATGCGTAAGGCATTGATGAATGGTATTGTTAGCGATAAGATGGATGGTAGCAGACATAATTATTATCATGGCACAACATTTGTTGGTACATCATTTAATGACCTAATTGCCTATGCAAAGCGTGAGGACAGAATTTACAAGGAGCATATCATGCCTAGACTAGAGGAGATGGACTATATGTTTGTAAAAACTGAGAAATCTGACGAGCTTTTAGGAGCATCAGAGGCAAAGGCATCAAAGAAGAAATAGTTTCATAGTTTCCTTTTTTAGTTGTTAGTTTCAGGGTAGAGAAATCTACCCTTTTTTATTATCTTTGTAGTTATGGCAACAACAGGTAATGACTTATGGCTATACACTCAATCACTGATTGATAAAGACTATAGCGACTGGCTAAGTACGGCCAAGGCAAACAGAATATTTAAGACAGCTCTATATAATGTTATCGAACAAAAGTTAGCCGTAATGGATAACCAAAAGATATATGACGAGCTAAGTTTTCTTATTAAGACGAATGAGTATGTTCAGTGTGGGCCTACATTTAATGCAGTTAATCCAAATACTATTCATAAAGTTCCTTTTTTAATATCAAGTGCTACATTAGTAGGTACTGTATTAACATTTACATCTCCAATTAAGCATAACTTAAATGCATCAGCTACAATAACATGGAATAACTTAGGATTTTTAACTACTAACAACAATGGCACAGGTGGAGTTCAAAGTTTAGTTGATGATTATAGCTTTACTATTAATATAGTAGATACAACAACTGGGCCTTATCAAGGTGGTGGAAGTTTCACAACTCCGTATCAGGTTGATGACTATATGAGACTGCTTACTATTAAGTCATCGTTTATAGGGCCAAGGGTTGGAACAAATAAAGTATTTGGAGCAACTCCATTAACAAATGATTTTTTTACAGTTGTTACGCAGGGAAATCCTACCATTATTGAGTTTAAAACAAAAACAAAGTTAAGGACTGGAAGTAAAATAAGAATTTTTGGCGAGAGCGAGGATCCATATCAATACTATGTAAATCAAACAGTAACTCAAATATCTGATAAAAGATATTCTATTCCTTTTGATTTGATAGATTATTGGGGATCAGATGATTTTTATGCTCACTATATTTATGAGGAATACTGCACACCTTATTTTAGCGATGGTAAGATCAACAAGAACAATGTTCCAAAGATATACGAGCCAGCGTTTGAGGATAGAGAGAACTCAATCATGATTTATCCTATCACAGACATATGTACTGGGGTTTATATTGATTATGTTCACAAGCCTAACTATTTCGTAGATGTAACAGATGCATACGATGATTTAGAGTTGGTGTACACAAACAAGTTTTTATACTCTGTGGCGAATGAGTTTGCTAACATATTCTCAGCGGCTACAAGGGATCCAGAACTATACAGATCAATTGAAAACGAAATAATCCAGAATCCATGACATACAAAGAATTAGTTGATAGAATAACATCTAATGTTCAGGCTGGCATCAAGACAGATGAAACTAGATTTAGCAGGGACTTCGTTAAGGCCCATTTAAATACTGCTAGGGCTACAGCTATTCAGCAGAGTTTTGCAAAGTATAGAAAGATAAATCCTATATGGCAGCAAGAATTTGAGCTAGTATACGATGCAGATGTACAGCTTGACGTTAACTCAACATGCATAACAAGGTATAATGTTCCTACATGGATTGGAATCGATGGAAGAACAGATGGTATGTTGTTTGTTGGTAACAGCACAAACAGAGGATTTAGAATATTTAATTCACAGTCGGAACTATCATTATATTTAAACTTACCATTACAGGATCCTTACACAGGAAGGTATGTAGGCGTTGTTAGATACGCTGACCATATTGAGTTGCATTTCTCTAACAGAGTAAAGTCTGGAAAGATATTAATGCTATATCAAGATCCTTTGCAGTGTCCTACATTCAACGAAGACTTAGATCAGTATCCTGTAACCGAAGAGTTGATAGGAATGATCGAGGATTTAATATTAAGAAAGTTTATGTCTGTTGCACAGCAGCCTATAGACAGGGTGCCAAACAAATCAGACTCAAAGGTAGCACAGTCAACTCCATATAGACCACAATAATGAACTATACAAACATAGAAGAAATTATAGCCTCTGCTAAGATTAGGTTGAGGCTTACAGATACAAACCAGCCAGACATGGCACTGGAACACTATATCCTTCAGGGAGCAAAGAGCATCAACGCACTAGACTCTTACATTCTAAAGCAGAAGAAGCTAGATATTGTAAACGGCAGTGCTACTCTTCCAGAGGATTATCATGTGTTGATTGCAGCTAGGTTGCTAGGCATTCATGTTGATCAACAGAGCGTGTCGGTAGGTAATGGGGGGGAGTGTAGAAGAGCGTTGTATGTAAATGCACCTTATCTATACGCTAGTGGCTGTGACTGTGCTGATGACTCTATGGTAAACTTCTCTGATACATTTCAGATTGTAGGTAACGAGATTGTGTTTAACTCACAGGCCCCAGCAGATTATATCTTATTAACATACGAGGCTAGGTCAATCGATGCAAACGGATTGCCATGCTTCCCAGAAGATCACTCACGAGCTTTGATTGCTTATGCATGCTATCAGTATGCTATGTCTTACAGAGTAACTCAGCTAGATCCTTCTGGATACATGCCAGATCAGGTAGAGTCATTCAGACAGGAGTGGGTAGCACAGAAGTCTTGGTGCAGAGGTAACGCTGTCAAGAAGGATGCAAGACACAGAAGATCTGAAATCATGGCTACGGTAAATGCTTTAATAACTGGTAAAAATCCATACTTAAAATAATATGTCTACTCAATCAATAGTACAGGGCAACAACGGTAAGTTGAACTTAGATATGGAACCTGCTTACATTAATCAGGGAGACTATCTAGATGCCAAGAATGTAAGATATTTTACTCGTGAAGGGCAGACAACAGGAAGCCACGAGAATGTGTATGGAAACGAATGGGTATTTGATATTGAAAGTATTAATGCAAGGAATAAGGTATACTTTATTGAGTATGGAGATATAACTGGAGATACTGATTTAACATTTTATTATAGCAATGGTGTTGTTATTGGAACAATAACAGCTATATCGGATCCAGTTAGTTTTGAGGCAGGAGTAAACAGTTTATTCTCTTCTTCTGATTATCTATTAATATTTAGTTCTTCAGGTGCTGGATTTGGAGTTGAAATAATTCCATATGATCCTGCTGGTTCACCATATCAATTTACTGGATTTGATTATTCTATAACATCATCAAATGCAGACTGGGTTGTATCGGTAACGCAAGATCCAGTGATGACTGTACACTCAGGAGCAAACAAGGTAATAGGATCAGTAAATATTGACGATGATTTATTTATTTTAAGTACACCTAATGAATTTGAAATATTATCAGATACTAAATATTTGGCGACAGGTTTAAATAATATCTCTCCTGGGACTACTTTTTCAATTGATAAAAATAATACTTTAGCTTCTGAAGGAGTTTTACAGTTATATTCCGATAATCCAAATGATATAACAGAATACTCTGGGCAGCATGTATATTCAAAAAATACAAGCAATCCTTCATACGATGTTATATGTTTAGTTGGATACTATGTAGTAAACGCTCCTGTAGGAGATGTTTATATATCACAGGCATCGGTTGGATACGGAACAATAGGTGTAGCAAGAAAGAACGAGAATGATGAAACATGGGCATATACTCGATTACTAGTATCAAGAGAGTTTGCCTTCTCTACACTTTATCAGGCAGATGTTATTGGAGAGAAAAACAACCGAGGTGTATCAATATACTGGACAGATAATTTTAATGTGCCAAGATCATTTTATTACTACGGTGACTATACTACAGATGGTGCGTTGAATAACGTAAACTCTTTGAACAAGTACGTTATTGGAAGTATTGCAAAGCAGACAAGGCTTCAGTACGGATACGCTGGTGCTACTATTGACTATGGTGGCCAGGATAATGGTAAATTAAATTGTGGTAACTACAGATATGCTGTTAGGTTTACAACAAAGGAAGGTGTTAGCACCAACTGGTCTTTGTTAAGCAATCCTTTCTCAACATTCTATGGTGATACTCCATGGACTATCTATGGTGGCGATGCAGACACAAACTCTGGGAAGTCAAACATTATTAACGTATCGTGGAGTGATAACAATTCTTACGACTATATTCAGTTTTGTTATGTACGATTTGTAGAGGATGCAACTGTTGGAACAGGACTGTTTTCCACAGAGGCTTATACGTTTGGAAGAACTAAGTTAGCTCTAGGCCAGACATCTATAGTATACACTCACGATGGATACGAGACAGATGTTGCAGAGCTAGGCCCTATATCTCAGCTACAGAACTCTACATTTGTTATTAAGAAAGCTAAAAACATTAGAGCCTTAGATAACCGATTAATACTTTCAAATGTTAATGTTGCTGGCAACGAAGCATCGTTAGTTAATTTGTTTGATACAATCACATACAGCATTGAGAAGAAAAGCATAGACTCAATAGGCACATTCTCTCCTGATAATACATTAACTCAAAGACATGATCCTACTACAGTTTACCAGTATAATTCAAAGATTGTTGATACTGGAGAATACATGGATCCAGAAAACTCGTTTAAGTATGTAGGGTACATGATGAACGAGACATATCGTTTCTATGGCGTAGTTGAATACTTAGATGGTACACTGTCTGATGCTTATTATTTATTTGATGCTAAGATTTGTACAGATGCAGATGCTCCAGCAGATCCATTAAATAAAAGAAACGGTTCATCTACATTTACTGATTATACTTTAAATACAAACACATCAGCAGGAGATGGATTCTATGGCAACTGTTTGTTGGATGAAGCTGAGACTCTTATCCCATATGTAAATGTTACTATTCCATCTGTACTGCCAGCTATTAATGGAGTAGATGCAAAAAAAGTAATAAACAAGATTCATATATTCAGGGCTGATGTAAAGGAAAAAACAATCCTTGCAAATGGGTTAGGGGTGTTAGGTCTAAGACTAGATTTAACTCCAACTAATAACTTTGCAAGACATTATGTAAATAATCCAAACACTAGTGGTACTTCATTTATTAATATTTATGGTTCTTTATCATCTGATAATCCATATGTTACATCTAGATATACATCATTCCCATTTATTGGAGATGTTGTCTCAGGCGAAACATTTGATAATGATGTTATAAATAATGATTTATATAATGATTTGTTTATTCCTGCAAATCCTCCATATACAACAGAGGTATACAGAAGATCAATAGAGTTTTATTCTCAAGATCATTTACTTTCAAATGAAAGAATACAATACAGTAATATTGATGAGGTAATCAACTATGGTCACTATGATAATTATTTTTACAACTCTTTAACAACAACACCACCAAGAGGTTATAATAGCAGTTCGAGCTATACTAATAAACATAGTTTTGCATCATTTTATTTCTGTGGAAACTATGGGGATACTGTATATGAAACAACAGCCTTAGATACTACTGTTTTATGTGGCCCAACACCATGGTTAGATGAAAAAGAACATGTTAAGGTTGATACTAGTGCTTATGGTACTTATAGTAAGTGGTGGCAGGTTAGATGGGGGGCCTTAAATCCATATGATGATTATATGACTCACAATAAAGGTCATGTATTTTTTACTGATTCAGATATTAATCCTATTGGAATTAGTGCAGGAAGGACATGTGATTATGCTACTCATTTAATCTCATATTCAAGACCATTAACGCCAGATCAGCAGTATGGGAATAGTAATATAGGAACACTTATTCCAACAGGGGCTTATTATGATTTACAAAGCGATACTACACAATTAGGTACACTTGCTACATTAAACGAAGTTAATGTGTTTGGTGGCGATACATATACATGCAAATCCTTACTAAGGTATCGATATACAGATCCTAACAATAAAAATGGAAATGGTGATTCAGATGGTGGAAGGTATGGTGTTGGTATTGAGTTTTATTCTCAGTCAAGAGTAAATCCTCAGTTAAGATATAATACAGAGCCTCAGGGACAAACTCAAAACAATAGGGTATGGCCTTTTGATTTTCCAACTCCTCAAGATAAAAATCAATTTCAAGCCTGGTTTGCTCATACAGACACATCTAATAAAGTATATCTACCTGAAACAGTTTCGTACAACGGTTCGTTTAGCGATAAAAATACAATAAATTCTTTAGCTATTTACGATTCTAATATTTATTACGAAAATAAACAGCCAGCTACAGTTTACTATTCTGAACCTAAGCTACAGGAATCGTTGATTGACTCTTATTCATATATTAAGCCTAGCAACAGGAAGGATTTAGATATATCTTTTGGTGATATTAATCATCACGAGATTTATAATGGTCAGCTGATTACATTCCAAGAGCGATCTATGAACAGACAGTTCTTTAACTCTACTACAATGATATCTAATCCTGACTCTCAGATTGTACTGGGAGATGGTGGTCAGGTGTTATCTAGAAGAGGAGAGACGCTTTCTACTTACGGACTAAGAAACAAGTGGTCTGTAATAAAAGGCAGATCAAAGGGAGGTAATGATGTTCTTTACTGGTACGATGCTACCACTAGAAAGATTATGCGTTTTGCTTACGATGGTGTAGTTCCTATTAGCGTTAGGTCTAATATTGACTCATTTATATGGAACAATACAGGGTTTATACAGATGTACGACACGCCAGCTCATGGCGAAGGTGTGTGTGGTGTATGGAACGAAAAATATAACGAGGCACTGTTTACATTTAGGGCTAAGAAAATAGTTGATACATGGAATCCTGATAATACATATGATGAGGGTGATGTTGTTTTTTATACAGGAAGTGGCTATGATGAGTTCCATGAAACAGGTGAGTTTTTTATAAGTAATGTTGATTCAAATACTTTTGAGCCTGATTTTAATATTGAGGAATGGACTGTTATTCCTCATGACAACAACGAATACTATAACGAGTTTACGATTGTATTCTCTGAGGATAAGAACGGATTTACAACATTCTATAGTCCTAAGCCAAAGATTTACATGCCATTTAAGGATGGGTATTTAACACCTATTCCTTTAAGTGATTATGGTCAATATATTTATGAGAATGATAGAGGAAGTCAATGTGTTTGGTATGATGATTTACAAGAGAACGCATTTATTGAGGGAGTGATTAATTATAATCCTGAGCTGATTAAAACAGCTGAGGCTATATCTATTGATGCTAATACAACCCCTGTTAGGGTAGATGTAAGATCTGCACAGCACAGCACATATATGTTATCTGCTAATAATGATTTTGCTTCTGTAGAGGGGATGTACAGAACACCTGTAAAGAATAACGCAACTCCAGATGGGGATACAACTAGAGTATACGGAAGGTGGTTCGGTGTTAAGTATACAATGACTCCAGGTACAAGACAAGCTATTAGATCGTTTGTATTAAAAATAAGAGCAAGAAATAGAATGTATAATAAATAATATGGATTACTTAAAGCCGTTAAAGAACCTTATAGCAGACAAGAGAGAGTATATAATTAATAGATCAACTCTTGCAAATATACTATCTGGGGTTATCTATAAAGTAGACAAGATAGATGCAACAATAGCTAGCAAGCAGGATAAGTTAATTGCTGGCGATGGTATGAATATTGCTGGCAATACAGTATCTTTGAACACTAGCGATAGCTTATCGCCTTTATTATTAATGGGAGCATAAATGGCAGCAAACTATAAGATATTAGGTGCTATTGCACACAGGCTACAGGCACATATTGTAACGGCAGATACAGATGGCACATACAATACTTACACCGTTGACAATACAGATGGACACTTTCTTGTTCCAGGACAGATCGTTACTATACCATCGGGATCTATTGATCCAGAGTTATCTGGAGACTACATTATATTGACTACTCCTGATATATTTACCTTTACAACATTCACAGGAACACTAACTACAATCACTCCGCCATATACATCAGTTGTATCTGATAATTTTACTACCAACGAGGCTCCATTGTATACTGTTCCATCTGGAACATCTACGGTAGTTAGCTCTATAACGGTGTGCAATACTGGTACAGGGATAGAAACTTTTAAGATAAGAATACAAAAATCTTTTTCAACAAATCTGTTTGCAAACAAGGCAGACTATCTTTACTATAACTTACCTTTAAAGTCAGGCGATACATTTATTGCAACAATAGGAACTACTTTATCTGCATCAGATATTGTGTATGTATCGTCAAGCAACAGGGCAGTTCAGTTTATGGCATTCGGATCAGAAATATATTAATATGCAGGGATACGCACTAAAAGATACATCGGCAACTCAGGTTAGTATTTCAAACTCTACAAACTTAGATGCATTTGGGAGGCTTAGGGTTAGCAATCCATTTACTTTATTTGATTCAAGCCACAGGTATGCTGATAATGGGCTGTGGTCTACATCTACTGCAACAGGAGGAACTACTACATTTAATGCAAATCAAGGTTTAGTAGACTTAGCTGTTACAGCGTCTTCAGGCTCTGAAGTTATAAGAGAAACTATTAAAGTATTTGCATATCAACCTGGTAAAAGTTTGCTTGTGTTAAGCACTTTTGTAATGAGCCCTGCTAAAATAAATCTTAGGCAAAGAGTTGGATATTATGGAACTCAGAATGGTTTATATGTTCAGCTAAATAACGCTACTCTTAGCTTTGTTGAAAGAAGTTTAGTTACTGGATCAGTAACTGAATCTGTAGTAGATCAATCATCATGGAATGTTGACAAAATGGATGGTACTGGCCCTTCAGGGATAGTGTTAGATATTTCAAAGGCTCAAATATTATTTATGGATATTGAGTGGCTAGGTCTTGGGACAGTTAGAATGGGATTTGTTATAGATGGTAATTTTTATGTTTGTCATAAGTTTCACCATGCTAACTTAATAACCTCTACCTATATTACAACTGCTTCGTTACCGCTTAGATATGAAATAAGAAATACAGGTGCTACAAGTGGAGTTAGTACATTAAAACAAATCTGCTCTAGTGTATTATCTGAGGGAGGTTATGAACTTCGTGGTTCACAACAAGCTGTAGGTACACCAATTACTACGCCTAAAACTTTGACTACGGCAGGTACATTTTATCCTGTTGTCTCTATAAGACTTAAATCAACAAGGTTAGATGCTATAGCTGTAGCAACAGCTCTCTCTGCAATAGGAAATACAGCAGCTAATTTTAATTGGCAAGTTGTGTCAGGAGGTACTACTACAGGTGGTGCATGGGTAAGTGCAGGAGCAAACTCTAGTGTAGAGTATAATATAACAGGAACTTCTTTTGCAGGAGGTAGAGTTATTGCATCAGGATATTTTACAGCTACAGCAAGCACAAGTGTTTCTGTAGATATATTAAGGGCAGCTTTATTATCTACTCAATTAGAAAGAAATGGATTAACAGGAGTAGCTTCTGAATTTACATTAATTTTAGCGGCAGGTACAAATAATGAAACTGTATTTGGTTCAATGGATTGGGAAGAAATAAGTAGATAAAATAAAAATGGTAAAGTCTTTAAATAAATTGTAAATAATTATAATATGAAAAACACAATCACATTCATCGCAATTGTCCTATTTTTAGTAGGATTAACACACAACATCATTAGCTCTCCTGATGGGGCTCCATCTGGTTACGCTTTTGATAAAGCATCAAGCTATAAGTCATGTGCTACAAGTGGATGCCATTCTGGAACAGCAGTCTTTGCTGATACATCTATTGCGAAGATTACAAGTAATATTCCATCAACAGGTTATGTACCAGGATCTACCTATACATTTACTGCTACGGTTAACAAGCCTACTTATGTGAGGTTTGGATTTCAAGCAAGTCCTCAAGATAGCTTAGGTAACTACAAAGGCACAATGGTAGTTACTAACACAAGCAAGACTAAGATAACAGGAACGAAGTACATTACCCATACGCAGAGTGGTAACAGCCAATCATCATGGTCGTGGAATTGGGTAGCACCTGCTCTTGGATCAGGACAGGTTAAGATGAGTGGAGCATTGATGGCTGCTAATAATAATGGAGGCACATCAGGCGATTCAGTTTATAAGGTTTCGGTATTGATTAATGAATGCTTTAAATCTCCTACCAATATAGTAGCTACACCAAAAGGTACATCAGTGACTATTAATTGGACAAAGAATCCTTGTGCTACAGGGTATAAGATTATGTATAGAGCAGTTGGTGCTACAACGTGGAAGTATATTACACTTCCAGACACAGCTACTAAAGCTATTTATCTTTTAAGTTACTCTACTAATTATGAGTATGCAATAGCATCTATCAATGGAACAACATTATCTGCTTACTCTACAATGAAATACTTCACTACCCTGTGCAATTGCCCTCAGCCTGCATACTACTTAGACAGTTTAACGGCTACATCTAACAGATTCAATTGGACTGATGATGCGTGTGGAGTGAGATATAAGATTCAATACAAGAAATCAACAGCTACTGCATGGACTACAAGAATAGTAGGGGATACAGTAAATCAATATACAATAAGTCCATTAGTACCTAACACAACTTATGTGTATCAGTTTAGAAAAGAATGTAACTCAACAGGTACTTATAACAGCACATGGATTACAGGATCATTCACATCGGCCCCTATTATCCAATCGCCTGACTTAGTTAGAATTATTAATATCGGTGACATTAAAGTTTATCAGTATTCTGATGGAACTACTAAAAAAGTGATTGAAAAATAATGGCAAAGAAACCAACTACTGCCAAGGTAAGCAGTACATTCAAGAAAAAGGCAAAGGTTAGAAGACCAGGGGTACACAGCAAGAAAGGCTGTAGCTGCTTAAAGTCTTCTAAAAACTATAGCAAGCCGTATAGGTCACAAGGGAAAAAATAAATATCTTTGTAATAATTAAAAAAATAATCATATGAATTTACTAGGACATCGACAATTAGAGGGATTAGGAGCTGCTCCATGGATGGCTGCTGGTGGTGCTTTGATAGGAGCTGGGGTTGGATATTTACAGTATAGAGAAGGGAAGAAAGAGGCAGAAAGGATAGATAAGTTACCAAGACAGACAATGGCTGGTGCTAGATTACAGGAGTTTGGAGCTGTTGAGAATCAGTATAAGGATATGTCACAGCAAGGTCTTGGTGCTGCCGAGACTAATGAGTTCATGAAAAGAGCTGCTAGTGCAAACTACGCTAACCAGCTAAACGCTCAGTCTATGGGAGGTGGATCGCTGGCACGATATGTGAATAGCCTTAATAACTTTACAATGATTAATCAGATCGGTGCATTGGCAGGCCAGAATTTTGGCAGAAGAATGCAGGGATTACAGCAGTATACAGGATTGTTAAATCAGAAGCAGCAAGCAATCAACCAAGATGTGATGATGGCAAACCAAAGAATTGATCGTGCTGGACAGGCGGCAGCTCAGTTACAGCAGCAAGGATTGGCTAACGTAGCAGGAGGAATCGGTGCTGGTCTTTCATCTCTTGGACAAATGTATGCAACTAAATCTACAACATAATGGCAGAAAACTTTAATACGTTTAAAAATATTGGCGATACGGTTTCCTTTGACTCTCTGTACAGAGGTATAGAGAACATGGGCAAGGCGATTGCAGCAGCCAGAACAGCTAAGGCTAAGGCTCAAGCTAAGAGTAACGATGAATTACAAAAGATGATCCTTACATTAGATCAGCAAAAAGGATTAACATCGTTACAAGCTCAAAAGAACAAATCAGATTTGGCTAAGGCTTTAGACAATACTTTTACAGCTGCAAAAAATGATCCTAACACAACACTAGGAACTTTTTTAACAGAAAGAACAAATTATAATACTTCATCTAATATGGCTGTTGATCAGTCAAAAATAGAAAATGAAATAAGACAAAAGGCAGGAGAGGGTTTAATATCTGCTACCGTTCTTGATTTATATAATCAAGCAACAAAAGATGGCAATATGTTACCTTTTTTAAATCCAAATAATCAGTTAGAGCTTAACAGACAAGGGATATATGTGGTTGCAGATCCCAACTCAGTAGCAACATTAACTGATGGAACTCAAAGTGCTACCTGGGCTTTTGTTTCGTCACCAACACTTGCAAAACCTAAATCGATTATTGATGAATTTGCAAAAATAAAGAATGATCCTTCAAACTATACATCAGCGATTACAACCAATGAAAAAAAAGAAACTAAGGTAAACGGTGTATGGGATACTAAAACAATTGAAACATTTACTATAAAGCCAGAAAAGATTACAGAGTTAAAAGAACAGTTAGCTTCTGACGTTGGTATACAATCTTTGTATAGAACAGATAATGAGTTATGGAATAAAAAGACTGTTTTAGAATATGATGCAATAAATAAAGATCAAACACTACAGGGTTTGTCACAAGAAGAAAAATTAAAGTTAGCTGCTAAGAGAGCAATTCAAAAGGATATAGATGCTTACAATGCACAAGGTGGATTTAATTATGCTGATACAAAGGTAGGTACTGTAACTGAAAAATCAGACTCTAAGATTATTATTAATAATCAGCCTAGGACTATTGATAGAGGGCCTATGAGTGCTAGTAGTGGTGTAAAAACAATAAAAGGTGCTAGAGCATTAGATGCTATTAATACTAAAGCACAACTTAATGAGATAGCTGCTAAATTGAAGAAGAATGGTGACAACCCTGTATACGACACATTTAATGGTAAAAAAGTAATGTATGTTAGGGTAAAACCTGGAGTAGTTGATGCTTTTTATATGGATGAAGTAGATGAGCAGGCAGCAGGATTCCAAATTCAAAAAACTAAACAGAATGCTGATCCAAAAAGTTTTGTGTATACCCCAGGAGATTTAAAAGATAAACAGTTTTATGATCCAGCAAACTTAGCACCAGTTAGTCAATCTAAGGTATCGCAAATTATGAAGGAAGGAACGATAGATGATTATGTTAAGATAGGTGGAAAGATATATGCTAAATACACAAGCATTATACAAGGAGCTGAGGGTATTTCTCTTGACAGAACAAACTCATTCTACGTATATGTAGAGCCTAATCAGGAATTTGATAGAATAGGAGCTTCTTACTATGAAAATAAAGGTGGCAAAGCGATCAACTCAATGTATGATTGGGATGGCTGGGGAAGTGAAGAGACAAACGATGTAATTGACTTTAAATAATTAAAACAAGATGGCAGAAGAACAAGATATAACTCAAGTTGATCAAACTAGTTTAGATATACCTAGCTCCGATCTTGTGGCATCGTCTACAACAGAGGAGGAGAAGCCTAAACCTACTCCAAAGCCTGATCCTACATTTAGGAAGAAAATTTGGAATGGATTAGTAGCCCTTAATAGCAAAGGTAAAATTAAGTTAAGTTTAAAATCAGAACAAGAGTTTTATACTAAACTTGATGCTGATCAAGAATATGCTAGACAGTTATATTCTAATTTAAAAAAGGTTGTTCCTGCTGATAATCTTGATCAGGATGAGTCTGTGTTTCTTTCAAAAATATACGGCAAGCCAACTAAACCTGCTAACAGTGGGATGGCAGCTAATGAGCCAATGACTACTACTGATAACAAAACTGCCAAAGTAGAGACCGTTTCAACTGATGCTTGGGAAGAGGCTTTATATACACCAGCTCAAGTAGCTATTGCAAGGAAGGAATTAGATGCTAACAACAAACAACCTACTCCGTACAAACTTCCTAGTGGCAAGACTGTAATTTTTAAATATAATTCTAAGGGTAACATTACTGCATCATACGCAACTCAGGGAGAGAAAGCAACTGATAAATTTTTTCAGTTGTCTAATGATGAGAAATTAAAGAAGGAATCTCAGTCAGCATTTTACAATTTTGATCAGATTTATGAAGAACATCAAAAAGATCAAGATATTTTAAGAAAAGATCAAGAGGCATTAGATAGCAGAGGAAGTTCATTTGGAGGAATGGAATTGCAAGCTCCAAATAAATTATCTAGCATAGATCGAATTAAATATAATAATAGACTTGAGTTATACGATTTAAAAATAAAACAAATTCATGATCAATTTGATGAGATTATAAAGTTTGGTGTTAATGAAAAGAATTATAAGCGTTTTATAACAATAGATAACAATGGATTTAGCGTTGTAAGCCAGTCAAAGATTGATAGTTTAGCCTCACAAATATTAACACATTATGGAGGAAATAATTCTTCTTATTTAAAAGAGATATTAGTAAAAAAACTGGAATCATATTTGAATGCTTTTCCAGGAATGTTAGAAGCATCAAAAAATACAGATAAAAAATTAAAATCAAAATTTGAGGCAGCAGCTGATGAAAAAGTTTCTTTGTTGAATAAGGCTCAAAACGAGAAATTATTAACAGAGGAGGAAATTAAAAATACATCAAAAGCATATTCTAATGAAGCTAAAGTAAAAGGTACTGAATTATCAAAACCTTATTTAGATCAAATCAAAACATTATCTGATCAACAAAAATCATTAAACGATAATTTAGAAGCAGAGTCTAAAAAGTTTTTCTCTACTTTAACTGAAACAGATCCTGACATTAAGGCTTTATATGATAGTTATTTAGCACAGGCTAAAGAGTTAGAAAATAGTCAATATAATAATCAAGAAAGAAATACATTAAATAAAAAATTTTATGATGACTTTGTTAAGAAAGCATCTCCTTTTTTTGAGGCTAAACAAAAGGAATTTAACGATAAATATAAAACAACTTTTGATCAAATAGGTCTTCAGATAAATGACTTAGCAAAAGAAATGAATGTTAAGTTAGCTGATTTATCAAGATCTTATAACGATAAATTTAGACTTTACCAGGATCAAAGGGTTGCACAGGGGAATAAAAAAATAGCTGATATACAAAAACAGTTTCAAGCGATGGGTATATCAAAGGAGCTTTCTGATGAATATACAAGGGTATGGAAGGAAGAATTTGATAAATATCAATCTAAAAGAACAGCTCAAATATATACTAAAAATGAGGTGGATAATTTTGGCCCTTTAGGATTATTTACAGAGTTTGGTAAAAGTGTATGGAATAATTTTGGCGGCACTTTAGAAAATGCTGGTACTGTTCTAGATTTTGATGCATTAAAGATATTAGGGGCTGAAATGAATAGAGGAGAGTACGGATTTAGTATTCCAGATATATCATTAAAAAGTTGGAAGGATATACTTAATCCATATAAAATTGCTGGATCTACAGGTCAGTTGGTTGGAAGAATGGTTCCACAAATTGGAGGTCAAATATTATTAGGATATGCAACAGGTGGTGCTTCTTTATATGCTAGGGTTGCTCTTCAGACAGTTGCAGGTTATGCTTTTGAAACCATAGATATGGCTGGCGGTAAGTATAATGAAATATTAATGAAAACTGGTGATCCAGCGAAGGCTAGTAAAGCAGCTGAAGATTTAGCCTTTTTAAATTTAAGACTTTTGCCAACATATGGCTTAGAGGTGTTACCTTTTTTTGAAGAATTTAAAAATATTGTTAAAGGCAAAAGTTTACTTTCATATGCAGGAAGAGCAGGTATTGCTGGTGGAACAGAAATGTTAACAGAGACATTTTTACAAGAACTTCCTCAGAATGCAATGGAGAGGAAAGTAGAGTTGGATGCTATGTACAATGCAAATGTAAGCCTTTCTGATATACTATTTACTAATGGTAAGACCTTGACTGATAAATCTGGTAAGGTATTAATTGATCAAGAATATCAAAGAACGATTAAGACAGATGCATCAGGTGATTTAAAGAATACATTTTTAAATGTAGGGCCATCATCATTTTTAATGGCGGCTCTTCCACATGCTGGAAGCTATGCTAAAACGACATATCAAGAGCTTTCTGGTAAAAGGATGTTTGCTAAATATAAATTAGGATTAGTAAACAGTAATCTTGCTAAACAAAAATTATTTGAGATTTTATTAACTAGAGGTGAAAATACAGCAGGGGCATTTTTAACTGCAATGCAAACATCTGGTATGGTATCAGAGGTAGAATTTAATGATATGTTATCATCGTTAGAGGAGATGCAAAGTCTAGCTGGTCTTTCTAAAAGAGAGAAATTAAGCAAAGAAGACACCATGTTGTTAGGTGCTTTAATGTTTGAATATAAAACTCAAGAGAAGGCTTTAGCAAATCCAGAATTAACAGCTGATGAGAAATCATTAATAGAGGAAAGATTAAAATATTCAAAGGATAACTTCAATAATTTTTTAAGAGGCAAAAAATCTGATTTTGTTATATTTAGAATAGGCAATACTGATCACATAGTTAGCTACGATCAACTAGACAGATTAATGAATGATCAGGAATTTGTTAATAGCACAAAAGGTTCGTTCTCTATTTTTGTTGCTGGTAGTCAAGTAAATTCTAAGGGTGAAAACCTAAAAGAAAAGGCTATGAAAGTATTTGAGGTTCAGCCTTTAACTCAAGAACAGATTGATGACATGGAAAGGAATGGCACTCCAGTGATGGATATATTTGCTAATACAGAGATTCCTAACCTAAATAGTTTAGTTCAAGATTTAGAAGAAAGAATGAATAATGCTGAGGAGATTGATGAGAAGGACATGAACTCTGCTATTGGAGGATTATACAAACAATTGCAAGATATACTTGACAACCATTACAACACTGAGAACGGAAAGAGAGCTGCTCAAATGTTGATGGATACAATTGAAAAACTTGAAAATTATGAATTTACAACAAAAGAAGAAACTGTCGATGTTAACGAGAGAACAACAACTCAAAGTATTAGAGAGGTTGTCAACGCAACAAAAAACATCTTTGGAAGGATCACAGGAACAGCTAAAAGCGGAGCCAAAAAATTCGCAAGAATCGTCACAGGATTCAAGCAGCAAGGAAAGTATTCAGTAGAAATCAACGAGAAGGATGAGGTTATTTTAACTCCTATGAGTGGAGCCCCTATCGTTCTTGGAAATAGAAAGGATTTAAATGGTAAGGTAAAGTTTGTTTCGTCTAGCTTTAGCGGAAAGACAGGCAAGATATCTACCATTACCTTCAGAGTAAACGAGGCTAACGAAAACGGTGTGATGCCAGAGGTTACCTTGTCTACAGCAGATGGATTTAGCTACGATGAATTGCTTGACATGGCTATCGATTTGAGGGCGATGGAGGTTGGTGAGGTTACTACAGAGGAGTTTGACAATGCAGTAACTGAGGTTGTTACAGGACAGAAGACTGTAAAGACTTTCCCTAATATTGGCAAGGCAGAGCAGAAGGCTAAAGCAAAAGCAGAGGCAGAAGCACAACAGCAAGCTGCTCCAGAGCAAGCACCGCAACAGACACCAGAGCAGATCAATCAAAGGGTACAGGTATTGCAGGCACAGCAGGAAGAGGAGTTAAAGGCTGCACAGGATATGATAAAGACATCAAACATCCGTAGCAGTGGAATGACCTTGAGCGAGGCTATAAAGGCAAGAGATGAGAAGGTAAAACAAATCAGGGCTAAGTATAAAGTTCTTATTGATAACGCTAAGAAAGGCGTTACAGAGGAAACTCAGCAGGCTGAAGCAGAGCAGCAGCAGAATAAGGATGTTGTAGACATTACTTCAGACAACATTGAAGATTTGCAAAACATTCCTACTGAAAATAAATTTCAAAAGCGAGTGTTAAATGCGATACCTAACATATTAAAGGCGTTAGGTAAAATAGTTCCAGGAGTGAAGGTGTCTATTCACTTGACTACACAGTCTTACAGAGACAGTGTACTAAGAGATTCTAATGGAACAAATGATGGAAGAGGTACAAAGGGATATTATTATAGGGATAGCAAGACCATAAATATTGACTTATCAAAAATAAGCTCTATGGATGGTATGGTTACTACTTTCCACGAAGCGTTTCATGGTATGTATAAGGAGCTTCCTGATGGATTAAAAAATATTCTTTATGAATCTATCCAGACAATTGTTATGGGAAGTAGTTTTAGATTTAAAATAAAAACAAAATCTTATTTCAATAAGTTTGCTAAACAGTATACGAATAAAGATAAAAAGAAAGAGAAAGCAATACAGCAGGAAGAAGCAGTTGTTGAGTTCTTGGGCTATATGGCATCTGGTGGAGTTACATTAACTGTTCCAGGGTATAAGATGTTTATTGAGGCGTTGAACAAAATCCTAGATAAGATCGGTTTAGGTAGCTTTAAGTTCACCACATCTAATCAGGTAAAAGACTTTGCCAAGGGAGTTGTTAACGCAATGAAGACTGGACAGGATATTACTGAGTTAGTTCCACCATCAACTCAAACGCAGCAAGGACAGCAGGATATCTCATTCAGAAATGAAACGGCTAAACTATTCGATCAGGTAAATAATTTAAAGGAAAAGGTTCAGGAAGCGGAAAATACAGCAGAAAAGCGTAAATTCGCAAGTGAAAGAAGAGAAATGTTGGCCGAGAATCCTTCCGTTAAGCTGATTGACGATAACTTCAAGAATATCATAGATCAGTTGAAGCAGAACGAAGAGTTTGAGTTTAAGGGCCCTTGCTTCTAAAATAAATTACTACAATGATTAAAACAGAAAAATTATCTAAAGATGTTGTGGCGATCCTAAATCATGGGATGCACAAGGAATTTGATCACATGTTAGCGTACAGAGGTGCTGCTAATTGGTGTAACAATAACGGTTTCTTTAAGGCTGCTGAGTATTTTGCTAAGGAGGCTGAAGAGGAATTTGGTCACGCTAAGAAGTATCAAGACTTCATGACTGACTGGAACGTAACACCAGATATCCCTAACCTTGATCAACCAGTGATGGATTTTGAGAATCTTTGTGATGTTATCGAGACTATCTATGGCAACGAACTAGAGTTATTCCATACATACCAGGAGAACAGCACAGAGTTGTTTAATTCAGGCGAGATTGCGGTATTTGATTTCATGCAGTTTTACAGAAAGGCACAGAACGATTCTGTTAAGACATACAGCGATATGTTGAATATTTTAACTGGCACAAATTTAGATGATAAGTTCCAAATGTTAATGTTGGAAGAAAAACTATTTTAATTATGGCAAAACCTTGTATAGTAAAATATAAAGGAAAGGAATACAGTGTCGAGCAGTTCTCTGCTATGTTACACGATGGTTTGTTAAACAATCTTATTGAGTCAGGAGCAATCGACCAGAACAAGCTGAAAGGTGATCTGAAGCTGTTGCAGGATAATGAGATTAGTTTTCAGTTAGAAAATATATTTTTAAATAGTCCTGACAAGCTATCTAGCTTAACAGAGGTTGCAAATTTTTTAAATGATTTTATAAAGGCAAACAAACTTTTTGAAGATAAAATAGAAAATGTTGCTGACGATATAGTTGTAAAGGAGTTTGCAAATCATATATCAAAGGAATTAAAGGCATGGGACAAGGTGAAGGGATCTAAATATATTGGATTTTATGACGAAGATATTCCAGTTAGATTAAATCCAGAGCTACAAAAATTTGCAGAAAAAAGATACGGAAGAAAGTTACAAGATTTTGAGGTATCGTTGTATCATATTGTAAGTGCATTTGCATCTCCATCGGCCGATCCTAAGTTTGATTCTTCTAAGGGACTAGAGGTATTTGACAAGTATATGAAAACTGGTGTATTGACAGGATATACAGACAAGCAGGCAACTGAATGGGAAAAAAATGCAAAGGGGAAAAAAGTAGATACTGGAAGACTAAAATTTGATAAGAATGGAAATCCTGTTATGAAGCAGGTTGCAAAGGCATATGCCGTTGACTCTTTAGAAAAAGTTAAGACAGTTATCGATAAATTTAATGGAGATGTGGAGAAGGCTGTTAACTGGTTATTTTCTATACATAGCTATCAAGAACTTTCGGATATTATGAACCTTCCTACAAAAGGGGAAAAGGCATTATCTGAAAATGAATATTTATCTAAGTCAGATGGGGGGTACGGTGTATTTGCTGTAACTGGGGTAAAGCTAGGATCTTACATATTAAATAGAGTTGGCAATTACTCTACCGTTACAAAGGATATGTGGTACGCAAGAACCATGGCAAGGTTAGCAGGCGAGTCGTTATTAGAGGATGGTGAAGCTATTAAAAGTCCATGGAGCTTAACAAAGGCTAATCTAAGAAAGAGAGTATTGGCTGATAAGGCTTTTGCTATAGTGGCCAAAAAATTAAAGACTACCCCAGCAATTATTCAGCAAAGAATATGGGACTTTGAAAAGAGACTGTATGAACAATTGGGGACAGTAGAAAAGGAAGGATATGCATCAGAAGGCTTTATTAAAAAAGCGAAGGAGATTCTTGGGGGAGATATTAGTTTCAGATTCGAGAAGTCTGGTACAGCTACCATAAAGAACGCTCCTAAGGGAACATACTTGAACATAGGATTGCTGAAGGGCGAGACTGAAGAGTTGATATCTATTGACGAGGTTTTGTCTAACTTACCTTCAGATGTCAAGGTTGTAAAGCAGAGACAGGTTACAGGAACGGAGCCTACTCTTGCGTTGCAGATCAGCAGAAAGATGAGCGATCAAGAAATGGAGGACTTCAGAAACGCTACTGCACAGATGGCTATCCCTCAGTTAAGCGATGGCAAGGGCGTTATACATGGCACGCAGGAGTGGGGAGAGTTCAACCCAGAGTTCTTTGTATTGCCTAACAATAAGCAGCTGTCAAGCATCGAAGGTGTTGAGATAACTAGCGTAGAGCCTAACGAAGAAGGGCCTAGTTTCCGTAGAGATGATATTGAGGCTACTGCTAAGGCGTTAGAGGGAGTTGGGTTAACTAACATATGGCAGGCTGTAATAGGCAATAGAAAATATGGCAAGCCTGTAAGAGTTAAAGAGGATGGGAAAACATTTACTATTAAAAGAACAGATCCTGCTACCAATGAGCCGTATGGATTTGAGCTTGGTGATGGATCGCCATATATTAGAACAGAGAGTGGTGAGTACACTAATGGTGACTCAACTTATGAATCATGGAATCAATTCCTTCAAATTAACGAAGGTTCTGGAGTTTTAGATGGCATTTCAGATTTAAATGACACTACAGAGGCTGAGGTAAGGGCTAGAGAAAAAGATTTAAATGTATCTTTTAATACTTTAAGCGACCTAGGATTCTGGAATAAGGCTAGCAATATTGTTGCTAATTTTTTAGGTTACGATTCTCCAATGCAAGCACAGGAGCAGAGCAAGGAAGATACTGAGATATGGAAGAATTTAGTTTCTAAGGCTGTAGATTTATTTAACTCTGGAAAGATTGAAAATATAGTTGATTTTTATAGTAAAGTATTTGGAATGTCTAAGGAGGAAGCCACTGACAGAAGTGGATACAAGACACCGTTTACTTATTTATCAGAGCAATATTATGATGCAAAGGATAACGGAAGTAATCCTAACTTAGTAAAGGCAGTTGAAGATCAAATTGGTGAGCAAGGTGGTATTTCATTCCGTTTGACAGAGCCATCAGGCGTTTCTTACAACGAAACATTAAAGATGGTGGGATTAACTCCATCATCATTAGAAGAATATGCAAAGACAATAAAGGTAACTCAACGACAAAAAAGAATTCCTGAGGCACAAAAGGCAGCAGAGGAATATAGAAAGGGTAACATAACTCAGGAACAGTATATAAAAACAGTAAGAGAGAAGCAGCCGATTACTCCTTTAAAATCTGTGCCAGTAATACCATCCCTAAAAAGAGTTGTTACAAGTCTTGCTACCGACAAAGTAGAGAAAGGAATTATAGGATTAACAAAAGAGGTTCCTAACGGCACGCTGGTAGGTTTAAGATTAGATATTCCTGCTTACGATAGCTACGATACTTGGGTAGTGTCTGTACACGATGGTGCAAACAGAACTAGCAAAGGTGGATCTATTGGCTATGGCCAGGCTGCTGTAATTAAAAATGTAACATTTGGTGCAGAGCCTAAGGCTACATTAGCAATTGCTGTAGATAAAGCAAAGGCTCCTATCGCTCGTATGTTTGGGGAGTGGGTAAACGAGGATCCACAGTCTGTAAAAGAAAGAGCAGAGAAGTTAATGAACGATCCTGCTTGGACACAGGTAGGAATGAATCCTTTTAGACACAGCTGGTTTTATGACAAGGCTAACGGCAATCCTGTAATATCTGCTGACGAGGTTATTCAAGTAGGTGCTTTGGTATTGGCAAAGAATGTTGTGATGGGATCGATTACTGACAAGCGTTTTGCTACTAAAAATGACAAGGGAGAACAGATATTCTTCCGTAAAGAAGACAAGGTAAAGGGAAGCTACTTCGAGCCTGCGATGACAACTGACTCTAAGGGCAACTATGTATTCTTCCACTTCTCTACGGCTCCGTTGAAGTCATTGATGAAGGGTATCGACTCAAGAAAATACTACAGCACCAGAACATCGAGAGATGAGAAGGGATTGCAGTACGGTGTAGCATCTTACTATACAAAGCCTACAGACAGCGAGAATGTTGTTGGTGGGGATAAGTATTATGTAACGATATCTCCTGACAAGGTATACCCAATGGATCTTGATCCTAACGGATACAGAGCTGCGGCAGAGAAGAAGATTAAGAAGAACACACCGTTCAGAGAGTCTAAGATCAGCAAGGAGATTGCTAATGCAGCTGCACGAGATGGCTACGAGATGGCCGTTGGAGAGTGGAGCTTTGACAGATCTGGATTAACCAAGAGCGAGATCCCTGAGTTCAGAGGTGATGCATTGGTTCCGTTGAAGCCTACAGAGATTACAGGCAAAGAAAAGTTCAAGACAGGAGAAGAAAGAGGTATCAAGACCGAGCATCCAGACAGAGCTAGATTGGCATTCAATCAGCAGGTAGAGGATCTTGCATCTGATATTGACTCTTATAAGTCTAGCAAGGGTAAGTTCGATGATGCCTATGAGATCGCATCTACTGTTATGGTATACGGCGGTATCGTAGAGGATTACGGAACACCTAACCAGAGAGTAAGACCTCTTACAATGAAAGAGTTCGACACCATGACCAAGGGATTATCTCCTAAGCTAAAGCAAAGAGCTGAGAAGATAAGAGGTCAGATGGAGGATAATCAAGGTATGTCCTTCAGAATAGATGAAAAAGAAATAGAAAAACCTACAAAAAATGCTGATGGATCATTAAGATATAATTTTAATTTAATACAAAATGGGAAAAAGGTTGGTAATGTTGTTTATGATATTTTAAAAAATAAATTAATAATCCAATCAATTAATTCTTTTAAAAATGGAATCGGTAAATTATATATTGAACAATTAAAAAATAAATATCCAGACAAAAAAATAACTGGTTATTCAACTGTATCAGCAAGAGGGTTTTGGGAAAAAATGGGGGCCATTTTTAATGAAAGCGATAAACAAGAAAATTATGATGATGACAGTGGCGATTTGACTGGATTTGAACTTCCAAACGAAATCTCCTTCAGAATAGACGAAAACTATAAGAACAATATTGAAAAGCAGTTAGGAAAGTTTGACGAGCAAAATAAAAATAAAAAATTTCCATCTGCATTAGAGGTTGCTAAGTACGTATTACCGAAAGATATATTTGATCGATACAGAAATCTTTATGAGATGGCTGCTAGAAATAATATTCAAGTTACTATTGACTTAGAGAGGTTGCCGTATAACGCAGTTGCAACTTACTCATATGGATTTATAAATCTTAGTAAATTAAAATCCTCTTATAATATAAATAACTACGAAGAGTTTGCTGAGGTTTTTAATCATGAAATTATTCATGGATTGTTAAGTAAAGGAATTGATGGATTTACAAAGAAATTTGATTTTCATAACAATTTACAAAACATAATGCAAGCTGTAATAGATAACTCTGATTCTGCAAGTGAAAATGTTAAAGCAATAATATCTTATATTGTAGAGGCTGGTGAGGAATTTAAGGTAAAAGATTATTATAATGCAACAAAGGAAGAATCAGAATCGGGTAATTATAGAACTGTTAATGATTTAGAAGAGTTAATTACATATGCATTTACGAATACTGAATTTGCAGAGTTCTTAGATTCTATACCAGCATCAAAAGATATTGATGTAAAAGGTAAATCTATTTTTCAACAGTTAAAAAATATTATTAGAGACTATATAAAAAAATTAGTTAAGGGGCCTACAGCACTTGATGAAATTAATTCTGTTTTAGATAAATTTTTGGATACAGCTTGGAATGAGCAAGACATCGCTGAAAGAAATAGCCAGTATAATTGGGGACTAAAGTTTAATGCTGACGAAATCTCCTTCAGAGCAGACATGGGCCAGAGAAGGATCACCAGCAACCCAAGATTAATGGCGATGCTGTATGGTGCTAACTTCAAGGACTTGAGAAGAGCTATCAATATATCTCCAGACTCATTCTATACTCCACAAAAATATTCACAGCTGAAGCCACAGATAGCAAACATGTCGGATGCAGAGTTGCTAGCAGCTATCGATGTAGATACAGCATTAGAGGATATATTCCGTAGCACAGATGGGCCAATCGTTGGTCTTGCTTTTATAGAGTACATCAACAGACTAAAGAATCTGATAGCAAACACTACAGATCAAAATGATATTGATCTTTACGAAGAGTTAATTCAAAATGCTTACGATTCTGTTGCTCCATTTACAACGAAGGTTGCTCAGATTTTAAGACAACTTGGAGAGATCAAGTCAACGATTAAGAAAGATGAGGTTCAGTTTTATCTTGACATGATCGAGTCATTGATTAATGCAAATGGTTATATGATTAATGAGGATCATAGGGATGCATTAAGAGGAATCATAGAGGTTGTATTAAACAGCAAGAAGAACTATACAACATTGTTCCAGGATTTAGTAAACAAAGGTAGTGGTGTTACGGCACAGGACATACAAGATCTAAACATGGCAGAGGTTGAACTACAGAACGCTAACGCTGCATTGAACATGATCGTGGCATTCTTATCGCCTCCATCATCAAAAGATTTCTGGTCTGGAGTGTTAAGAGGGAACCTAATGTCTGTACGAAGTGCATTGACTGGATTATACTCTAACTTAATAAACATGGGAGTGTTTAAATACAGAAATCTTGTACAGTCTGTATTGAGTATTCCATTTGCTATACTTAAAAAAGCTGGCATAAATACTTTTGGACTAGAAAAATATCAGTTTTTTAATACTCCAATTGTATCAAACATTAAGTACGGATTATTCCTAGATGTATTACAGGATGCTATTGTTGGTGTTACAAAGGCTATTGCTACATTAGGAAAGATAATGATCGGAAAGGAATCGTTTAGAGGGTTCCTAGATAAATCACCTACAGCCAACAGAGTATTTAATATTATAAAGTATGGTTCTTCAGCACTTGAGGGAGGATCTCCTGTGATATTAGATAAGAGTAACCACACGATGACAGCTATCAGAAAAGCAATGACATCTAAAGGTGGTAAGACTACACTGAATATTAGAGGAATGAAGATGGATGTAGCTAGCTCATTTAAGAGAACTAGTTTCAGCAAATGGTTTAAAGTTAACTATCCAGGAAGTGATTACAATTCATTATCTGCAAAGGATAAAAAGATTATTCAAGACGAATTTTTCAACGATCCTAAGGCTGCTGTACCAACAATAGGTGATAAGGCTGCTGTGTTAGGAAGAGCATTTATGGCCGTTAACTCTGAGTTTGTATTTAGATTAGTAGCCTTATCGGATTACCTTCCCAAGACTTATGCAAACAATATAGAGATGACTAGACTTGCTCAGACTCTTGGACTAGATGAGAATCAAACTCAGCTATTCATGAGGGATCCTGCAAAGTACATAGAGATCATGTCAAATGTATTAACTCCAGAGGCTTTAAACTTTTGGATTGATACAGTAGCAGAGGTTACAGTTACAAAGGATACAGGATTAGGAAAGGCATCTACAGCTTTCGTAGAGGGCATAAAAAATTATGTTCCTATGAAATTAATGAGAGCATTCCCAGGATTAAGTGATAACAAGGCGTTTATAAATGCTGTAGGTGTTTGGCAATTTATTATTGACTCTATTGTTCCGTTTGTTAAGATACCTATGAATGCTATCAGTTTAACAGCGGACTTCTTAATTCCTAGTAAGCCGTTTATGAAGGCAATCTATTTTAGTGCATTAGCAATTAAAAATAAAGGAACAGATCAAGCTGAAGCATACGCATTGTCTGCAATGAAAAACTACTCTATGACCGTTGTAGCATTAGGTTTAAGATCATTAGCAGTTGGTTTGGTGTCAGTTCCAGGACTAGTTGTATTAGCACCAGGGAAGGATGATGACGATGAGAAGAAGAAAATGAAATCTAAGTTCTCAAGAATGTCAATCAATATCGATGCATTAAAGAGATACTTTACACCAGGAGAAGATCCTTCATATAAGGATGGTGATCAATACCACTCATTAACAGCATATGGTGTATTAGGGATTTTAATTTATAACTATGCATCAATCAATGACCAAGCTAACAAAAAATATTACGATGAAATAAGCAAGGCTCCTAAAAACTTATTGCCAAGCGAGGGTATTACATCAAATCCTTTTGATATGTCTACAAGTGGATTTTTAGAGCTAGAATTAAAGGCATTTGAGGCTAGTCAGTTCTTTATCGATCAGTCATGGTTCGTTGGTATTAATTCAGCGTTGCAGGGATTAACTGGTGGTGAAAAAGGAGCAGATCAGTTTGTAAATAATTACATAGGAACATTATTGTCTACGTGGTGGGGATTCTCTTCACATGCTCAACAAATATCTGATATGTACAGAGAGATAACTGGTAAGCCAGTATTTGATGTAACGCTCCCAACAGAATTGCAGAATGTGAAAAAAGAAGGGTATCCAGGAGTATTTAGTGACCGTATATGGAACAACATATTTAAGAAGAATGAACTTATTCATGATGCTATTATGAAATCTCCAGAGGATAGTGAATACATTAAGTTTAGTATGTATGGTGAGAAAATGAGTCCAGTAGCAGGAAATACTAAAAATAAATTAGATGTTGCTTTGTCTATCGCAGCTCCAGCTAGAAGGGTTACTCCAAACTTAACCAAGGAAGAAAGATTTTACATGGCTGTATATGAAAACAAAAATAAGATTAATATTCCAGGGTATGAATTAAGTTTAGCTGAACCAACTATGAATAAAACAGAGAAGTTAAAAGTGTTTTATAAGGTGGCTGAGTTTGGTCAGGTAGCTGAGACAATAAATGTAATGATCATGCCAAAGGAATACAACAAGATTAACGAAATGGCAGGTGATGCCCTAAGGGATTTACACTCTACTTTATTAAGCGAACAAGGTTTATTAGACTTTGAGGTAAGAGGAAAAGTTATAAGCCCAGAAGATATTATGTCCAAAAACTGGGGCAATACTAAAGAGGTTGCAAATGTAAGAAATGCAATTGCTGTATCTATTTCAGAGGGGAATAAATTATTAAACACTTTCCTAAAACCATGGGAACTGTTTAGTAAACCTGTAACTAATTATATTGGTAAGGAGGAGGCTGCTGTTATTCAAGAGGTAAGATCACTAATTGATACTAGACTATTAACTTACAAGGTTTTAAATCCAAATACAGGTAAAATGGAAATGCTTTCAAGTTATTTAGTGACTAACCCTGAGTTATCTAATAAATTATACAACCTAGCAAAAGAATCAATCCTATTGTATTTAAAGGCAGCTAGTGAAGCTATAAATAAAAACGATAAGTATAGAGAGCTATTAGACAACCCAGAAATAACAATAGAGCAAGAAAAAGCTAGAAAAGAAGGTAATTTTTAATATATTTGTATCATGGCACTTACATTAAAAGCAAGCGTAATAGCTGAAGAAACAGGAACATTTACGGTACAGGATACCACAGGAGTATATACATCAAATAATCCAACTGGATATGGGGCTCCTAATCCACAGATTATATACTTTACATCTGCTGATTTGACTGTATCTGTACCAGAACCAGAAACATTTCTTCCAGCACCTACGCCAGTTACATACAGCATAAATATGTACCCAACGCTTCCAAATACTGGATCACCGTTATACTACATAGACTATTCTATGTTGGGAGGAAATGCTGCAAATAAATGTCCTGATGGAGTATATGAGTTTACATACGAGGCTTATGACGATGACAATGGTGACTTGTATACTTGGAACGGTAGCGTATTGATGTATGCTAATACATTATGTTGCTTGGCTAACCTAGCTATTGCTGGAACCAACTCAGGCTGTGGCTGTGGGTGCGGAAGCAAGATGAGCAGATTTGAAAAGGGTATGTTAATGCTTGAGGCTGCTAAGTACGCTACGTCTTGTAATAACACTACAGCTGCTGCAAAGGCTTTGCTAGCTGCTAGTGAGTTGTGTAACGGATGCAAAGATTGTTAAGATGGCAAAGATAACCTTCAACTCAGAAACATATAACGCATTCTTAGCTGAAAAGAAGTGCTGTATAGCTACTCAGGTTTCTGAGTATGTAGATGCAATGTACTCTGCCAGCTCAGATGCTGATTGTTTGTTGGATGAGCTGAGAGAGAATATCTACTATTTAAAATTCCTAGAGGCTGGCTACATTCCTGTAGGAGATGTGCTGTATCCAGAGAATGGATCGTGTGCTAATTATGATGAAGGAATTGATTATACTAATATATTTCTTCCTGGAGATAAAATAACAATTCATTATACGCTTTATTTTTATGATTTAGATGGAGATTTAGCTACTAAAAATTTTACTTTTAATCCTGGTGCTAATCCTGGTGCTGTTGGATCTCCAACTTATATAGATAATTATTTAACGGTAGGATTGCAAAGTGCTGGTTTTAATAATGTACAAGTTACAGTTGAGTATTCATATCCAAATTTTAGCATTAAAATAAGTGGAAACAATTTAATTGTTTTTAAATTAGTTGATGTAGATAATGAATTTAATGATTTTTATACCTACTCCTGCGACTATGTCTACGCATCCGAAGATACTAACTGCCTTACAGATGACGATGCTGTAAAGATGTCTAACCTTATTCACTGTGATTGTTGCAATTAATATGGAAAAGCAAAGTAACATACTATCGAAGGTTAATACCATACTGATTGCATTCTGTGCATTTATATTAACGGATATCTATCGTGACTTTAAGATGATGAAGGAAGAGGTGATGGATCATAAGTATCAGATTAAGAGTATGAACCAGCAGATCATAGATCTAAAGGCTATACTACCAAAGAATCAAACTTACGTTAGTGCTAAAATAAATTAAAATGAATTTAAAATTGAAAAACTACTGGGAACCTACACCGAAATTATTTAGAGTTATCGGTGACACGTTATTATCTGTTGGTAGTATTGCTACTACATATAGCATTATCTCTGATATGAAAGAAATTGCAATTGCTTGTTTAATTTGCTCTATTGTTGGAAAGTTCATGACTAACATGGCTACACTAGGCGAAGGCGAAAATCAACAATAATGCATAAACCAGAGTTCCTTGCTACAATAGCGTTCTGTTGTTTACTGATTGTACTGTGCTTTAGTACATGCTGTGATGTTAACAGCCCAGAGGTTATTGTAAAAAGAGATACGATGGTTATAAAGGGGAACCCTGATACATTAATTGTAAGGGATACAATTAACAAAACAATCATTAAACCTAAGCCATATGCAGTCTTTCCTACACCTATCTCAAATGATCCTAGTCTTCATAATCTCGATAGTATTCGCATTTATACTAATGATTATGTCGATGACCAAGGACATATTCAAGTATCTGATTCAGTGCGTGGAATATTGCTACATCAAAGTATATCTGCTACTTTACAGAGTAAGGTTATATCTAAAACGGATACTGTAGTAATAAAGGTAGACAGCATGATCCTGCCTAAGCCATGGAGTTTTTTTGTAGGAGGAACTATCATCGGTGGCCAAAGCCAGGCAAATAATTTATTTGTTACAGGAGGTGCTGTTAACAATAACAAGCAATATCAAATTGGATACGATCCATTCAATAAATCTTTTTTAGTTGGTTTTGGAATTAAAATAAAGTGACATGGAAAAGGTAACTGGAACAAACGGATTGAACTTAATAAAGAAGAAAGAGGGTTTTGTTTCGATACCTTATAAATGTCAGGCTGGTGTTCCAACAATAGGTTACGGATCTACTTACTATGAGGATGGTACAAAGGTTACAATGGCCGATCCTGGGATAACAGAGGTGCAGGCAACTAAACTTTTAAGCAATACAATCAAAGGATTTGAAAAGGCTGTAAACACTTACGTCACCAGCGACATTAATCAGAATCAGTTTGATGCTCTAGTTAGCTTCACTTACAATGTAGGGCCTGATCAGTTTAAAAAATCTACATTACTAAAGTATATTAATAATAATCCTAACGATCCTAACATAGCACTTGAGTTTGCTAAGTGGGTAAAGATAAAGGGAAATGTATCGAAGGGCCTTGTTAAAAGAAGAGCCGAAGAGTCGAGTTTATATTTTTCATAAGGGTGAGTTTCCCCACCCCTACAAAACATTCTAAGGCATATAATAATACTGCGGTAGCGTTAAGTCAACGATGCCAAACTTATTTTCTGTTAGCATTCTTTTTTCTATAACACTGTTTCCTATCATTGGCCACGTATCATTTTGAATACAGTTTAGTATCTGCCCTAATACTTCTCTGTACTGAGATCTTCCGAATGCAATATCATCAGGTAATAACCTGTAGATACAATACTCAAACGGATAAGATTTCTCAATGGCAATGTAGAAATAAGAACTGACCTGCTTCTGAGTTACCGCCTCTATCCCATCAATCTGAATAGCCGCTTGCATTGGGTAGTTATACCTTGCTACAGACGATGCAAAATCGTTTGGGTAAGCACTCTCAGTGGTCTTGATGTCTAGCACGACAATCGTTCCATTAGAAAGTTCGACAAATAGGTCTGGCCTAGTCTTCATGGGTAATCCAGTTCCAGCATCGTTCCAATAAACAGATTGCTCAACCTTGCCCATAGATAAATATCTAGACAGTAACTCGTTTGCTATAATTGAATTGTACATGATATCAATGTTAGCACTCAAGTCGGAGTCAATAATCTCCTTGCCTAAATCTTTTATTCGCTTTACATACTCTTTATTCTCAGTCTTAGCCATCGTACTGCTAGGAAACGGTAGGTCTGACTTTCTTAATACATGATACTGCATACTAAACTTTAATGGCTCCAGTATACGAGTGTGTACAATGGTTCCGATCTTAGATGCATCAGTTCTTTGCTCCTTCTCTCTGAAAGGATATCTGAGGAATTTATACATTGACTTCAACCCTTCCTTTAACCAGGAAGAGCTTATAGAGCCATAATCGTTATGATACGACTCTATATCTACGTCAGGATGAATCTCAGCTTTTTTGTTGGGATCTATTGTCCATTTTGTGTAGAACATGCTCTTGCTTTTTCTATTGCGTTTTTGACGTTAAAGTAATACTCTCCTATTGGAAGTTTTTTTTCTGATGATTCCTTCATGGCATCTAATCCTGCCTTTAATTCATCAAAGGAATCAAAACTTAAAAAGGGAGATCACTACCTCCAACAGTGGACTCTGGCTTAACAGTTACATTAAATCCAACAGGAACTGTCGCTGTTGCAGGGGCAGTAGCTGTGCTTGGTACAGACGTTGGATATTGTGTAAAGCTAGGCGTTGGTACAGCCTGCACCGAAGGTGTTGCCTGAACGGTTCCTCCATTGCTGTTGTCTTCTTGCTGAACAGATCCGCTGAAGAAGTCTTTGCCTCCATTCTTAGACTGCTTCTTCCACAAAGAAACTTTCATTTTTCTTCCATCAGGCATCTCTAGTGTTCCTGACAATACTGGCTTGTTGCCATTTGGTTCGTTTTCGAACAGCGTAATGTACGCTACATGTTTGTAATTTGACATATGTATTAATTATTTAAGTGTTTTACTAATTGAATCATTATAAATATTATGGACAGGATAAAGAACGCATCTCTGTATGCAGCCATTCTAGCGGAGTTAATTACTCTATTATTAAATAATGATAATAGAAAGTCTGATATAGACAGTATAGTTAACATGCACGAGAATAATACTATGCACAGGTAAGCTAATTCTTTCATTCCTCGTTAGGTATTTCAACAAAGTCAACATCAAGTAAGTCTTCTGTATGAACAGGATCTGGTGCTGTCTGTTGATCCATTGTAGACATTGCTGAAGCTAATCTAGAAATGTTCATTGCATCATTCTTAGGAAGGTACTTAAACAATCTTCTGATGACTGTCTTTCTTGCCATCTCCGTAAAGTCTGTTCCCCATGCACCATTTAACTTCTGCGATTTCTTGTTCATATCTGAACGCATCGCAATGTTATACACCTCTTGTGCGGTCATGTACTCTACATACTTAGCATCGTTTGATCCAGTAGCAATAGCATACACACCAATGATATCACCAGGATTTCCATTGATGACTGGCTTGTGGGTGATGCTTGTTGATGTTCCGTAGTTAATCTCAAATACATCATTGGCATACACAACCCTTGCCTCAACATTCTTTAAGATACCCGAACTAACTAACAAGTAAATCAAGCCTTGGTAACCAGGTTGAAATACACACTTACCTTTTCTTGGAACAAGGTATCCATGTCCCATCACAGGATTAAGTGTTAGTCCACTCATTGCAATGTTTAATACAGAGCTTGCTACCGACTTAGGATCGCATGCTTGTAAGAATGTATTGTTTGATAAAGCCTGCAATGCGTACATTGCTTCCTTCTCAAATGCCATATCAGGGGCTATTTGTTTGAATCGCTCCTCCTGTGTAGCGATAGCCTGCTGGGCCAATTTAATGTTGCTCATATATTTGTTTGAATTAGTTTCGCTGAATAAAAAAGTCTTTCTAGTTTTCTTGAGTCATATACACCAAAGCCCATGCCATTTATTTTATCGCATATAACTTTATCTGTCAGGCCAATGTTTCTAAACTCGTTTGCCATTTTATATATAACATCCTTCTGAGGTGTCCAATGCTTCTTTGCAGTAGCTATCGCACCACTCATGTACTCTTGTGGCTTAAACTCTCGTGGAGTTCCCAACTTGACACCTTTTTTCTTTAGGCTATTCAGTGCATCCTTTGTACGGATGCTACCTCTCTCTGATTCGTATTCTGCTACGGCCATCATTATCGTTAACACCATCCTGTTAGTAGCCTTGTCGGCATGTGTCGCTGGAAAATCAAGAGCCACAAAGTGTACTCCCATGTTCAGCAACTTACCAAGCAATTCTACATCACGACCAAAACGATCTAGCTTGTACACTACCAACGGAAGATCTAACTTAGCGGCTAGACTCATTGCTTCGTGTATCTGCTTTCTCTTGTGTAACTTCTTTCTGTTACCTGATACGACATCAGTAAATTCGTAGGCTGGCTCCTGCCCCTTGTAGTGATTAATCATACCACTTCTTTGAGCCTCTAATCCTAATCCTGAGTCACCTTGTTTCACAGATGACACACGATAGTATGCTATGTATTTCATTGTAGTTGTTTGTGTGGAGGATATAGGACTCGAACCTATTACTAGTGGATTACCACTGCTTTACCTGTTAAGCTAATCCTCCGATGGTGTTGAACATAGGAGCCCCTAACTCCTTGTGCTTTCGCACACACCATCATCTTAAAAAGGAATATATGAAACCGAATTATTTCTTTTAACTGCCTTTAATACAATCTTTCTCTGTCTTCCTGTTATATCGTAACTAACGTGAACCCACTCAGGATTATTGTCCGTACCGAACTCCCATATTAACTGATCAAAATCTAGGTTGTTCTTTATGTAGTCAAACAATACTTTGTTTGTAGGCCCATTTAATACACCATCTAAGTCAAGATCAAATGCCTGGCCCAAACAATGCTGAGAGGTTGCAGATGAGTTAGATATTTTTGAATTCAACTCCTTGCTACGAAACCCTGATGTAATAGGAATCTTTATCAGAAACTTCTCACAGCATTTATCGTATACGTTCTTAGCAAGAGCCTCTAGGCACATGATCTGTTGTTGATTTGGTTTGTTATCAATGTTAAGTCTTGTAGCTGTTGCCGACTTACAAACCTCATCTAATGTTAAATACTTTCCTATAAGCATAAAATAATTACTATAAAGATAAACAACGAAAGAAAGAATAATATATTGCGTACATTTTTATAAAATGTAATATTTCTAATCATCTTACCTTGTTGATACGAATCATTTTCAAACCAATACTTTTTAGAACACTTGGTAGATAGATGACCAAAGAATAATCCTGATCCTAACGATACAATAACCCAAGTTATGATGAATAATACCTTAGTCTTTTGATCCATATTTTCTTCTCCAGTTAACATATTTCCAACTTAAATGAACTCCTGCTACACCTAACACACCAACGACCATGCTCCAATTTCTTTGTCTCTTAACAATTCTTAATTGCTTTGTTAGTTCCATGATTCTGCTATCCTTCCCATCAAGATCATAAGATTGCTGATCTACTAATGATTTATAGTTAACACATCTTTTGTTAGCATCATCTAACATTTGCTCGTATGTAGACAATCTGTTGTGATATGATTCAATAATTGAATCTCTTGACTGAATGCTATTAGTAAATATAACTTTGTCAATGTCTGATTGCTTCAGATCTTGTATCATAAACTCTACTAACTTCTTGTTCATGATAACCGATGAATCACTTGCGGTCTTTGTAGCGGTTTGCGAGAAAGTCATTAAACTGCTTAGAGCTAGACTTACTGATAATATTAGCTTTTTCATTTGATTTTGTAATTGGTTTTTGAATGTTATTTTTAATCATGTTATTTAAGATCTGGATGCTGTCATTCAATTTCTCTAACTGAACGCTATCAACAATTATCTTATCAACGTATACGGTGTCCTTCAACGAATCAGTAGCGTTAACTATAACCTCTTGTTCGTAATATCTTTTTGTTTTGTTCTTTTGATAGGTAACCCATAACACTGTGGACAATAGTGCAACAATGGATAATCCTAGGTAGATATACTTTTTGTACATACTATTTAATTACTGAGTTAATGTTTTCTAAGAATTGGATTGCTTGGATTATCTGAACTTTATCAGCGTAAGGTACAATCTCATATAACTTAAGATTGATAGTCTTATTAAAGTCCTCAGTTATCTTAGCCACTGCTACACGCTTCTTTTCTAAATATTTAGAAGAAGGCATATCGATTACTCCAGTAGTATCAGACATGGTGAATGATGAGTAAGGCATAGCTAATGCAAGCTGTTGCACTTGTTCAAGATAGATTTTAGTTAATTGCATCTTGCTCATTTGGTCATAAGGTTGAGCTAGCCCTTGTGCATTGGCCTTCATCCCGAAAGCGAATAACACGATTATAAATAGTTTTCTCATTGTCATTATTTATTTGGCGAAGATAGGATCTTATGCAATCCTAAAAAATATTTTATATAATTTATTAAACTTGGATTTATTCTCTTTAATATAATTTTGTTGTTTTTATTTCTAGCTAGGACTATACCATCCCATACTTTTTTACTGTTACAAATCCTACAGCATACCGATCTTCCCTCGCAATATCTAACATTATAATTATTGCTATCGCTAAAGTACATCCATCGTGGGTAACTCTTTCTACATTCAAAACATTTCTTCATTTATAAGTATCATTATTTATGCACATACATCATAAGTCATGCCAAAATTATTTCTCATTTTTTGCAAAATTAATTTCATATTGAGTTTTATTTTGTTCGTTTAAATCATTGATACCACAAAATCCATTGCACTCGAATAAAGGTTCTACCTTTCTAATTGGCATGTCATCTAAAGATTTTAGTTGAGGATACTTAGGATGCTTCTTTAAAAACAATAAAGTATTTCCAGTTTCCTTTGCCTCATTACCTTGATCCTTTAGCATTGTAACAGGCTCGCCTTTCATATCGGTTAGCTTATGTTCCATATTTGCCATGGCATCAAATTTATCAGGGAAGTCTACTCTTATTTTTTGCCAATAACCTATCCCTCCCTGAACACAACCTGTACCAAAGCAATTATTATTCCTAAATCCTAACTTATACATAATAGGTATCTCTATCCCTACATCTTCAATCATCTTTAGGCAAGCATCTTTATCTAATCCCATCATCAACAATGGATATATCCCTTTAGCTTTTGGATGATTCATGGTTAAAGATTTAGCTCTGTTAAATTCTTTTTTATCAAATTCAAATCCGAATATTTGATAATCATATTCAACACTTTTCTGCCACTGCTCCCTAACCCTTCTTTTAAGATTGGTTGAACATATTGCACCTGTAGCAACATTTAATGACTTATGCTTTATCCAAACATCTTGTATGCTGTCATATTTATCTCCTATCGCAGTAATTGTTTCTATTTCCTTGCCATACCACTTTTCGCAGTCTAACTTAAACCTATAAGTATCTGGGTGTTCATTCTTGGTATCAATCATTACAATCCTGCAATTTTTTACTCCAAATAAATCAATACCTATCTTACAAGATACAGCACTTGTTATTCCACCACTCCACCAAGCTATTACTTTTTTCATGTTGTTATTTTTATCCAATTAGTTCATCAGCGTTTATATTATGGTTGTCAAAGTGTTCGAGTATCTTGGTCATCACTTGCTCTGATGATAACTCCCCTTGCTCTTCCATCCATTCAAGTTCCTTACGCATATTTCTAAGTTCCCATAGCACACATGCCATGTCTAATGCTTTGACGCATCTCAGATGTGATCTTACATCATCTGGTTCGTTGAGGTCGAATTTAATTATTCCTTCCATGGTTTATTTTATTTGTTGTTACGTTACTATTAGTACCACTTTACATATTGTAGAGCATTTACTTTACATATTGTGCATTATATCGCACATTAAGTTGTATTTATTAGGTTAATGTAGCATAAGTCCATCATTAAGTGCTTTATATTGCACATTAATTGCACCATAATTGCACCAATTGCACAATTTGTGGCTCATAATGGGCTCATATTGGGCTCAATTGGCTCATTTTTAACACCCTATAAGGTATAATTAAGTTAATGAATGATATATCATACCTTTTTGGGTATAAATTTTATACTACTTGGTATTATACCATTTAGTCCCATATTTAATCTTTATTTGGGACGAACTATTCCTAAAACTTAGCAGTTGTCCGATGTTTTAGGACTACTAAAATAAATGCTTGTCTTTCCAAGCTGTCAGGATTTTTTATCTATGCAGTGCTTCTCCTTGCACTATTTCAGATGGTTACAAATTGTAACGGTTTGCTATTGTTGACCTCCGTATGTTTCGTTGTAGTAATACTCTGCATTTCTATTATACCATAGTGAACTTCTTTCTGATTGTTGGTCTGTCCTACCATCACGATAAGTATTAACTATCTGCTCTTTCTCCATTGCTTTTGCCTCAAGCAAGTCAAAGAGGTCTAACTTTTTATTCGCTGATTGTAAATACAACCATTCAACTGCTGTCTGCTTACTCATTGTTACCTCCGAATATTTCGCTATAGTATTTTTCGCCTTGCTCTCCATTCCAGTCATTGTATGGATGATTATCAAATATCCGCTGACCTTCAATGTGTGCTTTAACTATCTCCTGTCTATGCATCTGCCTCGCTTCATGCTTTAACTTCGCCATCTCCTCAGCAATTGAATATCCTTCGCTATCATACAACTCCTTGCGGTGTGTTAGCTGATCTAAAAACCATTCTACTGATGTTTGTTTATTCATCTTTATTTATTTTTTATGATTAAATATATTATTAGCATTATGATACCTAGGAAGGATAATATGCTTATGGATCCATAACTGATTAGGATCAGTATGTCCCTTATCTTATTCTTTATCCTTCCCATTGAAAATGTTTTTTATTTGTTGATAAATATCCTCAGCCTTCTCTCCCCAGTACATTTCACACTTGCCATCCTTAAACGGAACTTCGGTAAAGTATGATTGCCTATGAGGATTAGGTCTTGCGGTATACCTTCTGCAAGTTGAAGCTATGGGGCAATCAGTTCCCTTACACATTGATATGTCAGGCATTGTCTTCCTCCTTTAATAAATCTGCGTAATACTCACAAAATAAATTATAGCACATCTCGAATCCAACAAACTCTCTTTGTAAAACATTTTTACGCATTTCCTCTAGACCATGCTTCATAATACTTCTCATGGTCATTGCTCTTTGCCTCGCCAATATCTTCTGATTTTGGGGTACAGCTTTTGCAGGTTTCACATTCTCTTGCATCATAGTAATTATTGCATATTAGACACCTCTTCCACACCTCGTGGTTCATCAGTGTTTGGTTCCTTATAATCATTGATCATGTTCATTAACTCTAAACGATTTGCATCCTCTCTCAAGGACATTACCTTATCTAGCAATATGCTGAATACCTCTCCATCATCCGATACCGCATCATCATTAACATGCTCGTTGATGTATCTAGTTAGCATCTTTGCACTATCTAGGTATTGATTAAGCCTCCACTTAAAGTCAAACTTAACCATTCCTTTAATTCCGTATGCCCACTTCTCAGCCTCTCCGCTAAGAACTACGAACATCATTAATGCCTTTTCAAACTCTTTCAGTTTGTTTTCATCCATTGCTTCTAAATGTTTTTTAGCCATTGTTTTTGTATTTTATAAATATTTCTAGTGCCATCTCAAATGGTATGTTGGTAAGGAAGACACTATCTATTCCCCTAACATAAATGTTAGCCAATCCATTATAATTTTCATCATCCTCTAACTCCACATTTCTAATGCAAGATATATCGTTCATGTCTATACTACATGTCATCCATACATCGTTTACTATTCCCATGTCCTCCATGTACTTGCTATAGCAAGCTACCTTGCAGATCAATATGCTACCATACACCGATGGCTCTTCTAAATTAATTCTGTTCTTCCTCATCGTAGATTAAAATTTTATCGTTTATAACTCTATTTAATATTTTTCTGCTTACCTCCATGCACAACTCAGGTGATGCATCCTTGAACTCTTCGATCAGTATGTTGCATATTGTGTTGATATTGTTCAGTCCCCACTTCTTGAAGATGTTGTCGCTTAACTTATAATTCTTCAGCAACTGCAACGTAAAGTCATCCATGCTCTTGCTAAGGTGCTTGTTGAACTGATAATGATCTTGCCCTGTAATATACAAACTCCTTACGTTAGCCGCACTGATATCCTTGCCTCTGATTCGAAACAACATGCTGATTGCCTCAGATGTTGCTCCCGATAACCTATGCAGTGAATAGGCTAACATTCTTCTGCCAGCAACACCGCTAGCCTTGTTGCTATTGGAATATACATCCATCAACGTATATCCACTCTCGATCAAGGTCATCTCGCCTGCCGTAAACAAGATCTCTAGATCCTCCTTTATTGACTTGCTACATGCCTTACATGTGCCTATCCCTATTCCCTTCTGCTGATGGTTAACCTTGCAGATGGAACATATCTTGTATGTGAATTCTTCTCTTGTCATTATAAATATCTTTTTTGTTGTTGTTTAATTATTACTGCCCTCCAAATTATCTTGAATGCATCCTCTTCGGTTATGTTGTCTGCATCGAACACAAACTTTGCTAAACTCCATTGATTACGTTCGTTGTTCTGCAATAATCTTATTGCCTCTAGGATAACCCTTGCAGTTAAAACATAGGTAAATTCATCCTTGTCGTAGTACACCAAAACTCTTTTACCTTCCGACCATGACTTGTCCTTGTCCCAATCCTTTACGAATCGTATGCCCTTGCTCTCATCTAGCATTTCGAATATGCTATTGATGGTTAAGTCAGTATTTAAATCTCTCATTCGTTAAACGATTTATAGATGAAGTAATAAGCAATGCCGACCTTGATAGCAATGGAACTATCATATTTATAACCTCCATAGATATAGACTACAGCCAAAGACAAGGTAACAATGTTAAGCAATACCTTCTCTAACGATAGTCTCATAGAACGGCTCTATTATAAAGTTAACACCAATCTGCTCACCTAGTCTTCTAGCACGATCCTTATCTAGAGGTGCTGAGTTGTATCGGTCATTGCTGAATATCATCTCTCCGCCATTAGAGAGTTTGTCTTGTAGGTATTTATATTGCTGAGATTCTGCATCCCATATGGCTAACCTAAATTTGTCTTGTTTCATTTTTGTCTGAGTGCGTTAATTAAAATTCTGATTCCTTCAAATATTGCGATGGCTCCTACCATCATGATGAATGCAAATGCTATTTCTTCCATATCTTTACCTCCCCATTAGGATAAATTGTGTGACTAATTTTTAACTTTTTACTTTGCTTTTTTTCGGATGCATCCGACATATTTAATGTGTTCAAATAGTCTTGATACAATGATGAGTTTACAAAAACTCTGTTCCACTTTGTAGAACTTAAATTTCTATCTAGATGTTTCATGTGTTTATAATTATTAACAATTTTTATGCCAACTTTTTTAATATGTTCGTTTCCATTCCATAATGGATAGCCACCTTATCGTAAGTAATCGCAGCCTCTCTCTCGCCTTCGGGCGTAGGATCAAAGTAACCTAGGTGCTTGGATACAACCGATCCGTTGTTGTTAACCCTGATCCTAGCCTGATACTTGCGAATGTTTGGCTTGAATACTACACCCCTATACTGAGATGATTTATTCTTTACTCCCATAGGTCTACCCTTTTATTGATGAATACAATCTCATCCCCACTCTCGTAAGCCATGAACACATTGTCGAAGTCTAGCAGATAACTTTGAATTAAGTTAATCTCTCCTAGGGTGAACTCGTGCGTTACGTGGTTGTAGTCAACACGAAAGTTTGGTCTGCTACTATTGTGCTTGGTGAATACTCCTAATCCTTCTATAAGAATCTTCTTATATTCTTCGGTCTTAATTATTTCTACTTTGTTGTTCATAGCGATTCAATTATTTCTTCCATTATTAATGATTCATTGCACTTGATATACTCTTCGATGACCTTATTCTCGGCATCGTTAAACGCATCCTTGTACCACCCAACAATCTCTAACTCCCAATAGTTGTTGCCTTGGTCATATCCCTCGCTACCCCAATACTCGTAGTGACCAATACCATCGTTGCATCTTTCCTTGGTGTAGAAAATAGTCAAGTCTCTTGACTTTACATACTCTCCCTCCGAATCGTAGACATCTAGGAAGTCTAGATCGGTCATCTCGTATTCATACTTTGATCTCATGGGTGAAATGTTTTATTGATTTCCTTTTTAATCTGCTCTAGCCAGTAATCATCCCAACACATTCCCATATCCTCAACAAACGATTCCCAATTGTCTTCCCTAGTGTGATATTGCTGATACAAGTCGCTACCAACAACCTTGTCAACAATATAAATTAGTATGTCTGCGATACCTAACGTACCATGGAAGTTGTCTCTAATGTAACTACTACTACACAAGTCTTCCATATAAAGCCATCCCGACAATGTCAGTAATAACTTTTTGTCTTTTTCTAGTTGCTTATCCATTTCTTTCCGATATTATATTGTAAATAATATTTTCTAAAATTGCTGACCATAAATCATCCTCGTATGATTCGTTGTATCTCTTGAGTACCTCTTCCATTTCTTCCACCGACAAATCCTTATTCAAAATGTTGCACACGTTTACCACATCCTCGTAGCTGATGGAAACAAGTGGCTTGATGCGTTGCTTGTAAATAGTCTTTAGAGTATAATCTTTTTGTAGGTACACACACACCTCGTTGTATTCCTCGCAGTAGTGGATGTCAAAGATGTCTGCACTAAACCAAAATTCGGTCTCATCGGGAGTGATTTCATATCGATAATCTACTCCATTGTAATTGAAATTAATCGTTGTCATATTACATTAATTTAAGGGTTTCTAAAAGTTGTTTAAGTCCTATCACTTCGATGACGAATCTTCTATCGTCAATGTTACCATCCTTTAATTCTTGCTGAAGTCCATTAATCTGATTAATGACCATATCGTAAGGATGGGTGTTGTCAGTGTCAATGTCATTAATCAATTCCACATCTACAGGATCGTATTCTTCATCGGTAATAATACCATCACTATCCAAACAAATCCACCTAGGGATGTAACCACATTGGTCATAGATGTCTCTTATAGACTTGTTAATCTTACCACTTGTCTTGAATTCGTTGAGTGTAGCATAGCCTAACTCTTTTATTTCCGATGAGTCGCTATAGTACCAATCTATAAAACGACTTGCTAAAATTTTATTTGATTTCATAATGTGTCCTCCTATTAATTATAAACTACGTTTTTTAAGATGAACGATATGTTTTGCTATATCTTCCAACAACGCATCGGTATCTTCTAATAGATTATCTTGTCGGTAGTCAGCAGATAGTTCAAAGCCACCCTTGTGCAATCCATCCTCGTTCTCGTACCGACCTAAATATTTATGTGCATACCATTCCTTATGCTCCCAACAATTATATCTTTTATCTAACTCTCCAATAAATCTTATAGTCAAGCGACAATAATCTTTATGCTCATACACTTCTAACTCGTAACCGAAGTTATCGAGTAGGTCGGTGACATCAGCCGTTAGCCGATGTAGTAACTCATCGTTGACAATCTTAGCCATCCTAGTCTGCTCTCTAAATTGTTCTTTCTTGATGGATATTTCATCTAGCTGACTATTGATGAAATTTAATAGGTCATTGTTGCTGACCTTCTTTGACTTGTTGATTCTATCGAATTCGCTTATCAGTGAGTTGATAATGTTTTGCTGATTGTTAGTCATCTTGTTTATTGTTTTAAGGGGTTTATATTATTGTTCAGTTCTTACAAAGTATTTGTTGCAAAATTCTACTACCTTTTTCACTACCTCTTCACTGCACTCTAGGTGGATTACCTTGTCATTCATAAACTCTACACCATCGGGATTAACTCTGAAGTATAAACTTCTTGCATGAACATTGTATCCGTATTCGCTATCTACACTTCCATTACGAATTTGAATATCATCAATGTTAAAATACTTAGATACTTCTGAAATCAATTCTTTTACCCACGCAAGATGGCTTGCACTTTTTAAAGCATCATCATTGCTCTTAAGATACTTTTTTACTAGAGTGTTTACTGAATCTGAACTTGGTTTCATAACTTTTAGTTTTAAGGGGTTAACTGCTTTTAAGAAATTTACGATGCAGTCATATTCCGAATGCCTTGCATCATTGTACTTGCTTTCGGAGAAGTCAGCATACAAATGCTCTGCTACTTCCCATTGGATGTCTAGTGCCTCATCCTTGTCTATGTTACCGAAATTAATTGCTAGGTGTAACATCGTGTACACTGAATAGCCATCTTGTGATTGTTTCATAATTTTAAGGGGTTTTAAGGGGTTAAACTTATTCTATTAACGATACTTCTAGCAATATATTACTTCTCCGAAGAAAATTGTTTGGATGATTACATCAGTGTCAGACACATCGTATTCCTCATTCAACACATTCATCAACTGATCGATCGGTGCGTTGTTCATCCTTTCGTGGATGTCAGCTAGTGTTACGTAAAACACTTCTTCGCACTCTAGGTCATAGATGCCTAGCTTACCACCATCCTTTAGCATTTCCATCAGCACATCTTCGTAGCAAGGTGTGTTACCTTTGTACATTTCCATCAATTTACTCTTGCTCTGCTCGTAGGATTTCTTGCCATATATCCACTGCAACGAGTGAATGTGAATGTCATTGTCGCATAGGCAATTGAAGAATACATCTTCTGCTTGTGCTTTACTTAATTGATACTTTGTCATAAGATTATAGTTTTAAGGGGTTAATGTTATTTAGAATAATGTAAGGAGCAATTACCACTCTCCTTGTTAGTGTAGATGTTGCATATCCATGCTTTGTAAAAACCATCAGCACACGTGTACACTAGCTGATTGGTGTATGTTTCCGATGGATGATTGCCTTTGTCCTCTGATAGCACAAAGCCGTTGCTGATTAGATGTTTGATTTTAGAATCTAAAGAATCAATGTCAAACCAAATTGAATTAGTGTCCATAAGAATAAAGATTAAAGGTTAATATTATTGTTTGTTAAAGGGAACTATCATTATTTCGTATACCTAGGTTTAGCTTGTAAGCTACCCATAGGCAGAGGGGAATCATAACCTCTCCACCTAGGATTGCCATCATACTAATTAATTTCCCAATCGAAATTCTCAACCATCTCATCAGTGTCATCATAATACAATTGTCCGTTGTTAATGTTTCTAGTAAAGGCTCTTCCGTTATACTTACCACTAGCAAAGAAGTGTGCATCCAAGTCCACATAGATTTCCATATCTAGGTAATTCCATTTGTCATCAGTAACTTGGAACTTCATCTTTGTACCTACCAACGATGCCACTAACTTGGTGTCGGTTTCTGCGTGTGGTTGTAACTTAAACACATCAATTACCTTGTATGCCCTAACATTATTGAACTCCATATTCTCGATGGTCATTGATAGGTATTGCCTAGTGTCATCTATCTGCTCTACACTATCTCCAACATTATTTTTAGATGCATCGTAGATTAATTGCTGACCTTTGCTTGGTGCAGTCATCCCTAGGATAACCGCTACCACTACTAATAATTTCTTCATAGGATTAAATTTATTTATTGGTTAAACTGATTACTGATTAATTATTGTTTACTCAACGCAGTGCCCCAGTTCGTGAACACCACCTCGCCTCTGCTATTGCGTAGTCGGAACTTATACTTCGCACCTTGATACCATCCGCACATATTAATTGCACCATTGCCGTTACCCTGCGTTGTAAGGTCAGTGAACGTGTGGCCTAGGTATCTACCTGTCACATCTCCAACAAACCTAGTGCCATCCCATCGGTATACGATGGTAAATTCTGCACCACTCACTGCATCAGTAAAGCGGAATGTCTTACCAATTACTAGGTTAGGTGTAGGCATCTGACCATACACTAAATTCTGCACCTTCCACTTGTGGCAATACACCACATTCAACCCTAGTGTGTCGCATCGGAAGTCTAACGTGTAGTCTAGACTATCTACCACGTTGCTAGTGTTGGATGCTCGGTTGCTAGGTTGCACCATACCCAACTCATCATTTTCTTTCGTGCATGATGTAGCCATAACTACCATAGTTAACATTGCTACTAATTTCATTACTTGTTTCATAACTTTAAGGGATTAAGGGTTAAATTAATTATTTTGTTCTTCGATGCAACTTCTTATTGCCTCTTCAATAGCATCTATTCTATTCCAACTTTTTAAAGTCTCTTCATTATCTCCATTGAATGTTTGTAACTCTTCATCAGTGTAACTTTCAAATCTTATTTTTAAAGAGTCATATGCTGATACTAGCACCGCACCTCTACCATCTAGGTGTTCGCTCTCGTACCACTCATCATCATCCAATTCTTCCCACTGAGTGTGGTAGTACATTTCCTCATCGAAGAAGAAATCTAGTAACTCTTCATCATCATTGCAGTCAGTAGATAACTTGCCTTTGCAGTTAACCCACTCTATTGTGCGTAGGTGTTCTAGCAAGTGTGCCCTAGTGCTGAAGTACATTTCTCCATCTCCGAAACAAAAGCCTTCGTTGATTCCGTTGTTTGTTGCATCGCATCTGCGAGCGAATTTAAATCTTTTCATAACGATATATTTTTAGGGGTTTATATATTACTAACGTGATTGCTTATCCGTTTATTGTGCCTTGGGTAAAGAATATCCTTGGCTTTCTAAATTATCAAACATTACTTTGAATGCCTTATACATGGACTTCTTATAAGCCTCAGTTTGATGCTCGAAAATTCTGCTATACATCATGCTTGTGATTGTTACAAACTGCATCTCGGCTTGGTATGAAAGGAAAGCATAGGTCTCGCCTCTAGATAAACTATCTACCAATTCTTGTAGACTACCGATTGCTAACACTTCCTTGTTTGGATGCGTGAAATTCTTTTCTGCTGATGCTTTGATGTGTGCATCTGCAACCGCTTTGATTTCTTTTGTGATACGTTTCATAACCTAGGGGATTAAGGGGTTTATACTACTAACGTGAATTGTGAATTGTTTATTGTGTACTATTGTAACTTTGCTATTTGCTCTAGTGTTGGCTTGTTGCCATTAACTCTAACGTAGTATTCGCTGAATGTCCACTTACGTTTAAAGTTGCGTGCATGGTCGAATGATTTGAATACCTTGGTGATGCTAGTTGACCATCCATTTCTACCCTCGTTTACAAAGGTGATTTCAATGTTTAGATCGGTGGTGTTCATAGGTCATTCAGTTTATTTGTTATCATAATTGCTAGCACTGATGATGTCCCTAGGGTAAACAATAAGAACATCTCTAGCATCGGTGTGTTCGGTGTCACCTTTGAGTTTGCTACATCTACGATTAGGAATAGTGATGCTGATGCTAATACTACCAATCCAATTGCGATTAGTGTGCCGATTAATTTGTCTAGTCTCATGATATTAGTCGTGTAAAGGGTTGATTAAATTATTTTCGTAGCGGTAAGCCTCTTCTTTAGCTATAATTTTACCAAGGATAACCAAGGCTTTTACCTTTTCTTCAGTGCTTACATTGTCTGATTTAGCTATGTTCTTTAGTAACTGAACATAAAGGTCGATTTGCTTTTTTAATTGCTCATTCATAACATTAAGATTTTAAGGGTTAAACTATATTCTAGAGCGGAGTGAGGGTTCGAACCTCTTATCCCTAATGACTCCGCTGACCACCTTTAATTCACTCGTACTATTTACTATTTACAAATAGCCTATCTTTATGTTTCATTTGTACACTATAGCTAGTCACTCTAGGTACTTCAACCTCTGACATATGTTCTAGGTCAAAGATTGATTTTTGTGAGTTAGCCATACCTAAACTTAAGGCACTTTTAAGTGACCATTTTCTATCGAAATCGTCATCCTTTTCTAGCAACATTACAACATCGAAGTGGTAAACTTTGTCGCTATCTAACCACCCACCGAAAGCTAATTTGATGTCTAGTTTCTTCCAATCTGACTCAACTTCCATCATTTCATTGTATACTTGGATGCAGTGTTCAGCACCCTCTAGGTTGTGACTATTCAAAGTCTGTTTTACTCCGACTACGAAGTAGTTACCGCTTACATCGTTGCCTTGTGCATCCATTGTGAAACCCATCGGGTTTTGTTCTGCTTTACGCATCATGTCTGATGCAGTTACTGAAGTTGTGTTCATGATTATAAGTATTAAGGGTTAATAATTAGTTAACGTGATTACTAGTTGGTTTATTGCTTGCCTACTGACATTGCACCTAGGATTGCGACTACAAACTGAAGACTAAATACTATAACTGCTGACTGCTCTGTTACTGCTCCAAGTAATCCAATCGTTGCTACTAGTGTGCAAGTGATTGTTAGTTTAAGTTTGTTTGTCATGGCGTTGTTATCGTTGGTGTTCGGTATAATAACAGCGAAACTACATCGGATATTGTGCTTTGTCAAGCATTATTTTGTAAGTGATTGATTATCAGCATAAAAACTTTCAATAATTCTTTACAATGTGGTTGTGTGTATGGATGCAATGAACTAAGTCTATATTACTGCGTGCGTGTACACTCGCAGGATACCATTACGTGCGTGCGTGCGTATGTGCGTGCGTTCTTTGTTAATAGGTTGCAATAAATTCTATGTGCCAAAATCGTGCCAAACTATTGCTATTCCCAAAATGGGAAACTTGTCCCAAAATGGGAATTTACGTTCATTTATTTTCATTTATACGTGTGGTTGTCACAACATTTGTACGTACAACAGTTGTATATACAACAATCGATTGCTTGTCTACTGCGTGTGCGTGTGCGTTTGTCTACTGCGTGCGATTGTCTACTGCGTGTGCGTGCGTGACTTGATGCAAGGCTTGATAGGTGTATTAAGCCTAGGTAATTTGTCTCGTAAGCCTAGGTGTAACGCAATGAGCCTTAATCATTTGCATCTGCATCTAGGAGTGGAAATCGGATGGCTTTTGTTTTTACTTTCTTCGTTGGTGGCAACTAACGTCAACACATAACGCTTTTGCATTTGCCTCTGCGTTCGTGTGTGTGGAGGGGGTGTTTTTTTTCTTCCTTGCGTCCACCTATATGCTACGTATACTAGATCACACCTGCAATTTTAGAATTTTTAGAGGGCATTACCCTGGCCTGGGTGGGGGGGAATTGTTTTACAGGGGAGGACATTCTATTAGCCTTTATAGTGGTTATAGGAAGTATTGTATATCAGTTACTTGTATTGTAGCCAGTATAAATATAGCATGGATCTTTAAACTATAGATAACATTAGTAATCAATTACTTACAAAACAGTAGTATGATCTGAGGAATAAGTTTAAACGTAATTAATAACTGATAATCAATAACTTATATATACAACATTACATAACTGAAAGTAAAAGTATAGTACATAGTAAAAATATAAAAATCGTTAGTAAAAGGTATAAAATACATTATTGTATAAAATAAGGGGGTATAGGGGTAATATAGGGAATCCTGGGTTTCGATATACAGCATGGCCCTAGATATACTGATAATCAGCTACTAATTCAAAAATAAGATCGAGTTGCCAGAAAAACCCGAAAATTAACTCATTGATTATCAGGGAGAAATTCCATGAAAAGATGTTCTCCATGAGTATCAATTAGTTACGTAAAAAACAGGCGTTAGGTATAATTCTGGCACACAAATTGCATGCAGATCCAGCAAGAAACGACTGCAAAAACGATGAAAACAGCGTTCCATGGTATAATTCTGGCACACGATTTGCAATAAAAATCTAAAAACAAAGTAAAAAAAATAACCAAATTCACAACTAATTGATTATCAGATGGAAGTAAGAACAACAGTAGTTTTTGATCAGGAAGAGTACCTGAGCTTAAAAAAGCGTAGCGGTGAGCTTAACATGTCAGTAAGCAGATTCCTTAGGTATCTGTACTCGACTTATGGCGAAAGACCGATTAACAAGTCAAGGAGCCGACTTAAAAGGATTAGCGGCAACATTACCAACAGGGATCTTAGGAAGATCTTAAAGACATGCCCTGAGTATTCCAACATCGAAACCTTTAGCCCGATTGGAAATGGGGTAAGGTTTAAGGAACTGAAGGATGGTGTTTACACCACGCACCTGGGCGATGTGTACAGACACAGCTTGGGGGGTGGCGGATATTGCTACACCAAGAAAAGGTACTTCAACCCAGAGAACAACGATGAGGTAACCCACCATTACAAGAAGAAGTACCCACACGAGCTATTCTTCTACGGACAGAAGGGCAAGGCATTCGCAGCCGTTCTTTATGGAGAGAGCTTTGACTATTCCTTGGAATCATTTAAAAACATATTAGAAAAATGAACACCAAAAAAAGATCATTGGCAAAGACTGTAACATACCGACTGATTAGTTCTGCTATAGGATTTGTGGTTGTTTGGATGTTATCTGACAACGTAAAGACTGGGGCCATGTTTTCACTGGCCGAAGTTATTTATAAACCGTTGCAATACTATATCCACGAAAGGGTATGGCAGCATGTAAAATGGGGGAAGAATGATGAATAAAATATTAATACTCTTACTATTGATTTGTAGTAATGTACATGCCCAAAAAGTAAAGCACTGGTCTTTTGGCCCTCAGCTTGGTTATACTTATGTAACTCAGACACAAAGAAACAATGTACAGTTTATAGGTAACTTGCAATATAGGTTTAAAAACTTTACAGTTGGAATTCAAAGTGGATGGGCACACAACTTAGGCACAAGTCAAATTGACTTTAGGATGGGAACTCGTTTTCAATATAACATAATAACATGGTAGCATGAAGGGAAACTTTAAGCTGCCCAAGTATAGGGTTACACGAAGGGTGATCACCAACGATGGCCCAGGAAGAATCATCAAGATTCAGAATCACAAGGGGAACTACTTCTACCTTGTAGAGCTAGACAGAAACCTATTCAGCGAGCTGGATGGGATTAACGAACCAGAGTCACACGTTTACTTTGAAACAGATATAAGATATGAATAAGGACAAAAGATTAATTGATCGGATATTATCCAACGAAAAGATAACTACCGATGTATCAAGCTATTTAGACTTGAGAGGCCAGGCATTTATTGGAATGTTGACAGATATTGATACATTTGCCAGGAAATACAGTATAAAGAGAAGAGGCATTCTGAGACATATTAGGCAGGGAGACATCCCATGCGTGGTAATATCGGGGTGTCTTTTTGTTCTAGACCTGGGTGAAGAGGAGATGGCGAAGTCGATAGGGTACGAGTTAGGAGTTCATCAGATAGAGATCATCGACAAGCTGATTAATGAGAACCTTAAAAACGTGAAAAACGTGAACGCTTTGAGGCGTTCGAAGTCAGGGCACGCAAGGGTTGAGATTAAGAAGGAGTGGGTAAAGGATTTAAACAAAAAGTATAAAGACTATTTTAACAACTAATATGCAGCAAAGCGAAACTAAATACAGTCTGTCGGCAGTAGCAAGGCGGATGGCAAACATAGGGATCCTAACGGTTCCGACTAAATCGAACAAACGATCAACAATCAAGTGGAAGGATGTAAACCTTCACACCATCAACGACAGCTACTGGCATAACTTCGAGGAGAAGGAAGTATTAGGACTGGCATTGGTTGCAGGAAAAAGAAGCGGTGGACTAGAGTGTATCGATGTAGACTGCAAGTACGATCTAGATGGAAACCTGATGGAGATGGTGCTAGACACGATCATGGATGCAAGCATTGACTTGTACAACAAGCTAGTGATTGCAAGAACTCCATCGGGTGGTTACCATATCATGTACCGAACAAAGGTTGAGAGAAGAAACATGAAGCTAGCCCAAAGGCTAAGAACGCAGGAGGAGCTTGATGCAGATCCTGAGCTGAAGGGGGTGAACCAGCCGTTGGTATTGATCGAGACTAGAGGGGAGGGGGGATACTTTTTAGGGTGGCCTAGTCCTGGTTATAGCTTTACCAAGGGAAACTACGCTGAGATCATGGACATCACAGATCAGGAGTCTGAGCTGTTGATGGAGATATGCAAGTCATTTGATAAAGTTCCCAAAAAGGTAACTATTGAGGAGGCCGAGAAGAATCCTAACGCAGATGAATACAAGGTTCCAAAGAGCATCGACAAGGGCAACAAGTATCTGGTAAAGCCTTGGGATGACTACAATCAGAAGGGTGACGTTGTTAGCTTCATGCAGGAGATGGGTTGGAAGTATGTTAGACATATTCCAAGCCCTGACGATGGAAGATTGGTTGTGTATCTGAAGAGGCCAGGTAGCACAGACAAGGATGTGAGTGCTACCTACAATCACGTTCCTGGAAAGGTGTATTGTTTTACGTCAAGCACAAGTCTGCCGTTAAACAAGCCTCTTAGTCCTTTTGAGGTGTTCATGTATTTAAAGCATAACGGTATCGTTAAGAATGCTGTGCTGGATCTGGAGGCTATGGGCTACGGAGTAAGGGCCAGCAATACTAGCGAAGTTGCCCCAAAGGACAACATTCAGAAGAGTAACGTAGAGCGAGCGTTGGAGAGACAGATGAGCATGGTGAAGGGGGACACGCTGGAGATATGGTGGGAGGTAAAGGTTACCGAGAAGAAAGAGGTTATTACAAAGAACATTATTGTAAAGCAGTTCAAGTTATGCGAGTGGTTAGCTGCGAAGGGACTAAGATCTCAGAAGGTTGGCGGCAACTACGAATGGCTGATGCTAGATGGCGTTATTATCGACAGAGTAACTAAGAAGGATATTGGGAACTTTATCATCGAGTTCATCAAGGGATTGCCTGAGAAGTTTGACTACATTACTAGAGATGAGCTGATGGAGACGTTCTTCAAGGGTATAGATATCTATCTAAGCGACTTAAAGTTGAGTACGGTTCCATTGTTTGACAATAATTTGCTGATGAGAGATAACCAAGAGGAAAGCTACATTGCATTTAAGAATGGTGTCTTGGTGATCAGCAAGGAAGGCGAGAAGGTAGTTAAGTACCACAAGTTTTACAGATACATCTATCGTGATAATATTAAGGATTTCGAATACGATACGCCAATGGAATCGGCTATGGACTCACATCCGTACAGCAGGTTTATGTACAACGTAGCAGGAAGAGACTTGAACAGATACGAGCAATTGCTACAGATGGTAGGTTACTGCATGTCTACCTACAAGGATCCTAGCACGCCAGCGGCAGTAGTGTTATGCGACTCAAAGGTTAGCGACAGAAGCGAGGGTGGAACAGGAAAGGGATTGCTGGTAAAGGGTATGAGCTATATCAGAACCACTATGTACGAGGATGGTAAGATTGCGAACAAGAAAAATCAGAGCGAGTTTCGTTTCAGCAGGATTGAGTTCAACACAGAGCTGTTGCACTTGAGCGATGTGGAGAAGGGATTTGACTTTGAGGCGATGTTTACGTTGCTGACAGAGGGTATCCCAGTGAACAAGAAGTTCAAGGCAGAGGAGTTCATTCCGTATGACAAGAGCCCGAAGATCATTATCAGTACAAATTATAGTATTGGCGGAAGGGGAAGCAGCCACGATAGAAGAAGGATTGAGTTTGAATTAGCAGATTACTACAGTGCCAAGAAGACTCCTTACCTAGAGTTCGGCCATCACTTCTTTGATGGATGGAGTCCTAATCAGTGGAATATTTTTTATGGCATCATGTCAAGAGCAATCAGATTATATTTGATTAAGGGCATTCCTCAGTTTAGTGGCATAAATATTGAGCTGCGAAAGTTTAGGGATGAGACATCGAGTGACTTTGTGAGTTGGTTCTTTAGTATGTTTGGAACGAAGGATGAGATTTATATTGATGGGCCTAAGTATGTAGGAAAGATCTTGTTTGCTAGCTTGTATAATGAGTATCTTAGCTATGCAGGGTTGGAGAGACACGAGACTAGACCGCAGCGATTCTTGCGATACATGCATTCAGGGATTAGCTATGTAGGTCTTGAGTTGGAGGAAAGTTCAGAGAGAAAGACATCGTTTGACGCTTACGAGAGATACCTGATAATAAAAGACACTCAAAATAAAGAAAGAATTAAAAGAATGGAGGAGTCGTTAAAAATTAAATAGATTAAATTTGTATGAAGATAACTATAATCGGATATTCAGAGATGAACAAAGACAAGGAAAAATATAGCGGTGTGGTATACCTAAAGAGCGTTGACGATAAGTCGAGCAGCTACCTGAGAAGGGACTGGGACAAAGACGAAGATCTTAGGGTATCCGATTATGGTAAGGGTGAGTTCAGTATAATAAAGACTACCACAAAGTATTATACTATGTCGGAGTTAAGGGTGTTAGGATTTACACCTAGCAATGAGAATGAGTTTAACAATTATTTTTTAGAGGCTGTGAGCTGGATTTTGTATAACACACCAGCCCACAAGCCTAAGAGAACTCGTAAAAAAACTTGTTAATATTACGCTTCATATGCATTAATTGCTCCTGTTGATTGATCGTACCATAGATATAGGTTGCCTGTAGATAATGTAGCACTACCAAAAAAAAATGCTGCATCTATAGAGTTAGAAAAGATAGCGATATGGCTAGATGCAACTATAAATTGACCACCGTTAACATTACCGTTACCAGCGTTAGATCCTAATGCAATTACGTTGTTACCTTCATTACTTCCGCCAGCACCATCCCCTACAGCAACAAGATGACTTCCAGTGTTTAAATATCCTGCACCAGTGCCAACAGCTACAGCATAGTTTCCAGTGTTTCCGCCTAGTGTAAGTTTACCAACTCCAACTACTTCATCACCTGTATTAAAACCTGATGCAGTACGGTCGTAGCCACTGTCTGTACCTATAAAAACATTATTCCCAGCACCTGATGCATCATCTTTTCCAGCATTATCACCAATTCCAATGTTGCTGCTTGGATCTGATCCATTTAAAGCATTTTTACCGATGGCAATATTTAAGTTGGCTCCTGGTTTTAGGTCATCTCCAGCAAAAGCACCAATTAAAATATTATTTGCACATAATGCTGTTAGCGTTGTTTGCCTTCCTGCACTTTTACCAATAGCAATATTGTTACCACCATTGTTATTGCGTAATGCATCTTCTCCTATAGAAATAGAGTCATCAGCATTTACACTCTCTCCAGCACCAGTTCCAATTTTAACTACACCGTTTGTTAGGTTATGATTATAGTCAAGTATTTGCTGCAATGTTTTTTCAACAACTAACGTCCCTCCACTAACTGATATCCCACTTGCTAAAGAAACCTCCTCCATAACTCCAGCACCAGGAGTTGATCTACCTACTAATTTATTTGTATTAATAGATGTAGATATCACAGGAGCATTTCCACCTGACGATGTGATTGGCCCTGTAGCTGTAACACCTGTAACTGTACCAGATCCACCGCTAGCGTTGATTGTTACGTTGCCTGTTCCAGAAGGGCCAGTTGAACTAATCGTTACGTTTGTACCTGCTATTATCTGAGTCACACCAGATCCCCCACCGCCACCTGTGCCGTTAAGGTCATCGTATTGGATTAGATCCTCTACGAGTATTGGCTGTCTTAGATCCCTCTTATCTTTTGAGGGAAACATATTTCTTGCTGTTCCCATATTTTTTTTATTACATTTGTATTTGCAAATATACTAAATTATGGCTATTAAATACAGAGGCAAAACATTCCCAGGATACAACAAGCCTGTCAAGTCTGACAAGCCTGGCAAGAAAAAAATGGTGTTAGCTAAGGAAGGTGACAAGGTACGTTTAGTTCACTTTGGAGACAGCAGCATGCAGGACTTTACTCAGCATCATAGCAAGGATAGGAAGAAGAGTTACTGTGCTAGGAGTGGAGGAATTAAGGGTGGCGATGGAAAATTATCCGCAAATTATTGGAGTAGAAAAGTTTTGTGGAGTTGTTAATATTATTATTATTTTTGCATCATGGGGCCAACTAAAAAGAAGAGTACATTGCCAGCTCACCACAACAAGGGTGGGTTAAGAAAGTATACCAGCCAAACGGCTACGGTAAGAAAATTTGCAGAGCTATTCGGTAAGAGTAAGGACAATCCTACTTATCACACACCAGACAATAATCCAGAAATAAAAACAAGTTCGTATGTAACGCACACGCATTCTGCGAACAAAAAGAAAGATAAAAAAAACCCATATATTAGTGGCATGAAATCTGCAAAGCATACAAATCCTAAGGCCCTAACAAAGACATCAAAAGATGTAATTAAGGCTACAGCTGTAAAGACCTCAGCTGCTAACAAAGGTCTTGTTGGTAAATTTAAATTAAAAGCAAAAATCAAATGAAAAA
>Ga0209297_1000077_pt1 | contig 68503 bp, 64 predicted proteins | sample S_130805_MF_Meta_FD_187322 | JGI IMG/M metagenome (GOLD analysis project Ga0209297, IMG submission 187322) | Freshwater microbial communities from Lake Simoncouche, Canada to study carbon cycling - S_130805_MF_MetaG (SPAdes) (version 2) | ecosystem: Environmental > Aquatic > Freshwater > Lake ...
TCACGTTTAATGCTTGACCGAACGTGATCGGTCACTTTTTCCATTAATTGTGTGTACGAATCAAACATACGATCCATATCGCCGACATAACGAGTTCCAAAACGAGAGTTCAAAACGTCGGGGTCACGGTGGAACCGATACCGACCGGCAAGGCGTGCGTCATAAGCGATGTAGCGCGTACTTTGTTCGAGATAACTCGCGAGTCGACCCCATTCAAGAATCTTGGTCAGCACATTGGATGCTTGTTCACATGCCAAGTGCACGCCACCCAGTTGAGCAACCGAGTCGTCACCGTATTCAAAGAAAACTTTCTCGTATAACTCTTCGGCTCGCTCAAGACCGATCGTTGCGTCGACACCTTGATCACCGGCGATATCTAACTCGCCAACAAATTCGTCCAAGAACAGTCGACGCAGGCTTTTGTGGGTACGACTGTACCGCGCAAATAAAGCACCTTTAACCACCTCGGGCAAGTTCACCAGGGCGAATACTGGACCGTCCAAATTGGTGAAATAGCGTCGTAAAACTTCCGACTCCTCGGCGGTGAACTCCTCTGGGGCGTAGACCGTCACGGCTTTTCACGCTAGTTGGTCAGACAGTGCCGATGGTGGAATAGTCCAAAAATGAATTGCCGACGATCAACGAGCCAAAACATCGACATCGGATGAAACAGTCACAAATTCGGCGGCAGCCGCCGAGCGCAACTCGCTATTTGTCCACAAATCGACGACCGTCATTGCCATTGCCTTGGCCCCAACGAGAACGCCCTCATCTCCGGATTCTGATCCGGCGTAATGGGCAAAGTCTTCGGTGTGAATTGCGACCCCATCGGGAGCCACTTTGACCATCGGGTGAATTGATGGCAGTAGGTACGACACATTGCCCATGTCGGTTGACCCCATCACAGCCCGACCATCGGTACGAGGGTCATGTACCAATCGTCCGAGCGAAGCCATGTTGTGAACAAATGAATTGACGACCGCCATGTTGTCGCGAACATCGGCATAGGTGTGATCGTCCCAAGTCGCCGCCATCGAACATCCGCACGCAGTCGTCGCACCTTCGAGACAATTCAACACTCTTTGCTTCAGTGGCTGCAGTGATGAAATCGTGTTTGAACGTACATACCAAGTGGCCGCGGCGCGACGCGGAACAATGTTGGGCTTCTCGCCCCCTTCAGTGATGATTCCGTGAATACGTTCGGTCGGGCGAATGTGTTGACGCAACGCAGCAACGTTCATGTAACCAAGAACAGCAGCGTCGAGCGCATTTCTTCCTTCCCATGGAGCAGCTGCTGCATGAGCGGCTTTACCTTCATACGTGACATCGACAGTATGAATCGCGATGGAATCCATTTTGATGAGATCGGCATCAGCGGGGTGAATCATCATTGCGGCGACACCCGATGAAAAGGCACCGTTTCGGGCCATCGCAATTTTGCCGCCTCCACCTTCTTCGGCAGGCGTACCAAGAATGCGCACTCGACCACCGAGATCGCGTGCCAACGAAGCAGCCACCAGACCTGCCCCAAGACCTGCAGCAGCGATGACATTGTGACCACAACCGTGTCCGATACCGGGCAAAGCGTCGTATTCCAATAGCACTAAAACTTCAGGAGCACCGGGCTCACCAATGACAGCTTCAAAAGCTGTTTCGACTCCGTACGCGTGCGGTGTGACATCAAGACCGTATTCAGTGAGAACGCCGGTCAAAAGGTCGTGCGCGTAGTGCTCGGCATAGTTCAGCTCGGGATGAGCATGAATGTCGCGGCTCACCGCGATCAATCGATCAGCGAGATTGTCGACTGCGTTAATGATCGGCTGGTTCGCTGCATTCATAGCGAAACCTTACATCCACAAAAATGCTTCGTCGTTGCACACGTCAATGGTGAGGCTTTTGACCCGACCAATGCGTTGACGGTCAACCCATAAAACCTGTGGCGATTGATGATCACATACCCACTCAAAATTCTTGACTGACTTCGTGTGAATCATCGGGTGTGGAAGATGAGATCCGGTACCCAATCGCGATCGCGCTGTCATCCTTTGACGCACGCCCATTGTTCGATCAACTTGAGTGATTTCAACCCGACCATCATTGGGATGACCACGAGGGGCGATATCCCAATCATCCAGAAATTGAGCATTGGCTACAACGGTCAATGGGCCGCGAAGCCATCCTCCCCTGACGTTTGCATACCTCAGGACAACATGCGAAACCGCAATTTTTGACACGAATAATTCGTCTGATTCATCCTCAAGTTGAAATTCAACTTTCATGACATCAATGGGCAAGCAAGTCGCAGTTTCACCTGCCACAACGACACGAGTCTCAGCGCCGATCGTGCGCCACATATCGCCGCCTGTGACAACGACATTTTGGCACCCCTCGCCGATGCAAGCGGCCAAACCACTATCGGTTGGCGCATACACGAGATCGTTTGGGGCAACACCTTCTCGTCCCCAATCTTGACTGTGTTTAATCACCACGTCTCATCACCATCAGATTTCACCGGGTACCGACGTCGATGCAGCCACAACTCCACGCATTAATAAGTCAGCGGCGGCTTCAGCATTTCGACGCGTTTGCGGAACTGGAGCCATCGTACCGATCTGCCGCAAGAGGTCAATGAGCTGCTTCATCGTCCGAACGAAATCTCCACCCGATAATTCCTCAGCCTCAACAACTTCGGCAAAACCCTCACCAGCGGCCCAAGCGTAAGCGATTGCGATGTACGTTGGGTCGGGCGCGCGATGTTGATTCAGCGAGGCAGCTTCTTCAGTTGCTTGCAGTTCTCGGCTGACCGATTCAATACGGCGCCACTTTTTACGAACTTCTGCCGATGGAAACCAAGGAGCCGGAGGCGCTTCGCTCGAACGATGTTCGTAGACAAACACTGAAGCCAAGGCGGCCAGCGATGCTGGATCCAAGTCGTCGAGATAACCGCGATCAATACAATCGGCGATCAACAGATCACTTTCGTGGAAAGTGCGCGCCAACACTTCACCTTTTTCAGTCAATGACCAACCCGACACATAATCCCAGTCCTGAAGGATTCGTAGTACTCGTTCAAATTTGCGGGCAACCGAGTTTCCTTTGCCGCGCACTTGTTCTCGCAATTGGTCGACATCACGCGATACTCGATCGGCTTGAGCAGCTGCCTTGAGGCGGTCACGCAAGTCTGGATCATCTTCCACTGGATGCACTGCCTGGCGGCCAGGCTCGGGCGAACTCCATTCACTCGCAACTTCTCGTGCTTGATGCAAACGAGTGATCACAACCTTTTGAAAGTCCGGTTGAGTCGGAGCGTATGGTTCAGGAAGCTCAATTTGGCCTAATGCTCGCGGAGGTTCATGAAAGTCGCGCGACGAAAGATTGAGAGTCGCCCGCTTGGCCGTCAATACCGTGAGCTTCACTCCGCCTGAACGATTTGCCGTCGACAAAACAACTGCGCGTCCTGGATTTTTACCCTTATCGACATAAATCACCGAACCAGGTCGCAGCCGAGCCATAGCGAACTCAATGGAGCTTTCACTACGAATTCCTAGCGTTCCTTCAAGTCTTGCCCGATAGTCATGGATATCTCCGAATGGACTTTCGGCAGATAGACGAAGTTCAGACAATTGCTCCAAGCGACGATCGAGACGCGTTTCAATTTTGACGACATCACGATCGGCTTGATACTGAGCAAACGAAAGATTCAATAAGTGACGGGCTTCTTCACTCGAATAAGAGCGAACCAAGTTGACTGCCATGTTGTATGTGGGCCTGAAAGACGAGGTCAACCGAAATGAACGCGAACTCGCCAATCCGGCAACTTGATCAAACGTCACAAACGGATTCCATAAAACGACGGCATGTCCTTTGTCGTCTAATCCTCGTCGGCCCGCACGTCCAGTTAATTGCGTAAATTCACCAGCTGTCAAGAATTCATGATGTTCACCTGTGAACTTCGACAATTTTTCAATCACTACTGATCGGGCTGGCATGTTGATACCAACCGCCAAAGTCTCGGTCGCAAAAACAATCTTGACAAGACCCTCAACAAAACAGGCTTCAACAGTTTCTTTAAATGGCGGAACTAATCCAGCGTGGTGAGCAGCAATGCCGGCTTCTAATTGAGCGACAAATTGCGGATAACCCAAGACGTCAAGATCATCATCATCGATATCGCCCAGTCGGCTCGCAACGATTTCTTGAATGCGTCGACGTTCGTCGGGCGATGTCAAACGTAAACCTTGCTTTAAACACGATTGCGCTGCTTCGTTGCAACCGTTTCTGCTGAAGATAAAAAAGATTGCAGGAAGCAGACCTTCTTCATTGAGACGATCCACCACCTCAAGTCGACTCGGCGTATACAACGCCCGCCGAGGTCGGCCCTTCACCTGTCCCCGACCACTCACTTTTCGGGTCTGATCTTCAAGCCGCGTGGCTTCAGGATTGGGTCGGCCAGAAACCAGTGTCGGAAAGAGATGCTCGCGTTGAGCAGTCTTGTCGCCAACCATGTACAGATTCTCCAGTTCAACTGGGCGCTTTTCTTCGACAACAAACCTCGTCGGACCACGAACCGTACTGATCCAGTCTGCGACCTCATTGGCGTTACTCACTGTGGCGGAAAGACATACAAGTTTGACCTTGCGTGGCAGGTGGATAATCACTTCTTCCCACACTGGTCCACGGAAAGTGTCTTGGATGAAGTGCACCTCATCAAGCACAACAACAGCCAAGTCGTCTAATGCTCGTGATCGCGCATAAATCATGTTGCGCAATACTTCTGTGGTCATGACCACGATCGGGGCTTCTCCGTTAACTGCATTGTCGCCAGTCAGAAGTCCAATTTTGTCTCGGCCATACAATCCAACAAGATCGTTAAATTTCTGATTCGACAAAGCCTTGATCGGGGCGGTGTAAAAGGCTCGCTTTCCATCAGCCAAGGCACACGAGATTCCGTACTCAGCAACCACGGTCTTACCACTGCCAGTTGGAGCGGCCACCAAAACCGATTCGCCAGCGTCGAGTACGTCCATCGCTTCAATCTGAAAACGATCAAGTGGGAAGTTGTAGTGGGCGATCAGCGCCGGCCGGTCAGTCCGCACATTCACAGTCTGCCTCGTGGAACTCGTTGAACGGTGGCTTAAGCGTCAATGGGACGATTTCTCGTTCCGAGATGACCAATCAAGATGGATATGAAATAGAACACGATCAACGGAACCGCCAGAAGCATCAAAGTGATCGGATCGCCCGATGGAGTAATAACGGCGGCGATCACCACAATGACCACAATGGCGACTCGCCAGCCTTCGATTAACTGTCGAGGTTTCAAGACGCCCACAAGTTGCAAGAAAACTAATAACACAGGGAATTCAAAACCGATACCGAAGGCAGCAACCATGAGTCCGACGAAACTCACATATTTGGAGATCTGGAACGCTTGCTGAACATCGCTCCCCGACCATGAGATCAACCATTCAAGACCCTTGTCGAGGGTGAAATAAGCAAAGAAACCGCCCAATAAAAAGAGCACAACCGACGAAAAGACAAACGGAATTGCGTAGCGCTTTTCTTTCGCGTGAAGTGCAGGAACAACAAATCGCCAGATTTGCCACAACACCACTGGCAACGCCAAAATTAATCCGCCATACAAAGAAATCTTTAAGCGAGCATTGAATCCTTCAAGCGGCCCAAGTGAAAAAAAGTCACAGTTCGTCACGAGATCGGGGCGCCTTTGACAGACATTGTCATATGGCTGACGCAAGAATTTCAGAACTGGTTCATAAAACGCCAGCACACCCATCATGCCAATGGCAACGGCTAAAATTGCCCGAATGATTCGCGAACGCAATTCCGCCAAATGCTCGGTCAAAGTCATCGCATCTTCAGTCGACGCATCCGTCTTTTCTTTATTTTTGTTTCCGAAAGGCAATTTCATGAGTCGCCTCCATCAGTCTCGGATTCTGGAGCAACATCGGGTGCAACGGGAACTTCAGGATCTGACGTACTGGTTTGCGGCTTGATGATTTCTGGCTTCTTAGTTTCAGGCTCATCCTTGAGGGGTTTCAAGACTGCATCACGCGTCAACTGAGCGGTCTCACGAAGTTCTCTCATCGGTTCATCAAAAGCATTTTTGAATTCACTTTGGAACCCGTTGCTGATCTTTCTAATCTCGCTGTACACCCGACCAAACTTACGAATCGCCTCAGGAAGCTTCTCGGGTCCAAGGACGATAAGCGCCAGCAACAAGATGACGACGATCTCGCTTCCCGACAAGTTGAACACACACTGAGTCTAATTACCGAGGGTTGAGATAAAGAGCCCCACCAAGCAGTACTTGCTGGAATTCCTTGACCATGACATCATCATCACGTGCAGCAACGCCTCCCCTCTCTGATCGACCCCCCAATTGCCTTCGCCCACCGGGGGGCGCGGGCCTATGCGCCAGAAAATACCATTGAAGCATTTCAGCTGGCGTTACGCCTGGGAGCCACAGGACTTGAAAGCGACGTCTGGGTGACTTCCGATGGCATCGCTGTCCTCGATCATGATGGAATAGTGCGTCGCCGTGGACGCAAAATCCCCATTGCCGAGATTGCACAAAAAGACCTGCCCGTTCACATCCCTACAGTTGCAGCGATGCTTGAATCTGTCAGCGGCGATTTTGATTTTTCTTTAGACGTCAAAGACCCCGCTGCTTTGAATGCCACTCTCGACGCCGTTCGACTCGTGAAACCAGAACTTGAACCACGTCTTTGGCTATGTCATCACAAGTGGCAAATCGTCGCTAGTTGGCGGTCTCTCACCGCTGCCAAACTCGTTGACTCAACGCGACTCAGCCGATTAAAGGAAGGCCCCGAACGTCGCGCCGCTCAACTACACGAAACCGGTGTTGATTGCATCAACATGCATCACACTGACTGGAATGGTGGACTCGTCACGCTCTTCCATCGCTTTAATCGCTACGCCCTAGGTTGGGATATGCAACAGGACTATGTCCTGAACGATGGTATTCGGATGGGGCTCGATGGCGTCTTCAGCGACTACACCGACCGCATGATGGATGCCTTCGCCCGCAATGTGTAACTACTAGAGCCAGGCCCAGGCGCTCGCTGGCCAAATGACCACGAAGGCCCGACCACGAACTTTGTCGGTGTCTATCGGCCCAAAGTCGCGACTGTCAAAACTCTGCACTCGATTGTCACCCATGACAAAGACCATATGTTCTGGCACCACAGTCGGGGGCATGTCAGTGTGCGAACCGCAACGCGCGCTCGGTTCAATTTGCGAAGTTTGCTCGGGGTTCAGATATGGCTCGTCCACGAGCACACCATTGATATACACGATGCATGAGCGAATTTCTAAAGTCTCACCTGGCAAACCCATGACTCGCTTAATGAGATCATCGTGTTGGACTTCGTTAGTGACACGATCGAAAACAATCACATCACCGCGGTGAATGTCGTGCAACTTGTAGGACATTTTGTTGACGAGAACGCGATCTTGGGGCATCAAGGTTGTCTGCATGCTTGGACCATCGATGTAGTACTGCTGAAACAGAAACAGCCGAATTAACAACGCCGCGCCGATTGCGATCACCACGACGACAACCCATTCCCAAACCGCGCGCATTTGCGTGCGCTGCTTCTCACTCAAATCTGCACGAATCGCCTCGCCAGTTGCGGCGTCATCGGTCTCAACCAATGTGCTTTCCTCGGTGAGTTCAATTCCTTCGCTCATGACCCTTTAACCGTACAGTGTCGGGAGCTCCCAAGCGCGACGCCTCAGAGCGATGCGATGAGTTTTTCGACTCGTTCGTCTCGACTCTTGAGCGGGTCTTTACATAAAACTGTTCTTTGCGCCTGGTCGTTCAGTTTGAGGTGAACCCAGTCAACTGTGTAGTCACGTTTCTTCTCTTTGGCAGCCTTGATGAATTCCCCTCGCAGGCGAGCCCGAGTTGTTTGAGGGGGGACGTCCATAGCTTCCATAATGTCGGCATCTGTGCAGACTCGCTCGACTAAATCGCGACTTTGCATCTTGTAGAACAAACCACGGCTACGCACAACGTCGTGATATTGCAAATCAATAAGTTGCGCCTTTGGATCCCCCAATTCAAGGCCGTTCTTGACGCAATACGAATCGATCAACTTATGTTTAATCACCCAATCAACTTCTCGGTCCAAAGAAAGTGGATCTACCTCAATCGATTCGACACAGTATTTCCACATTTCAAGAGCCTTTTGCTCATTGGGTTGAAAACCTCGAGTCTCAGCAAAATCAAGCGCTGAGTTGAGATATTCGCGTTGAATATCAAGCGCACTCACCTCGCGTCCGTTAGCCAGATTGACAGTCTTACGACACGTGATGTCGTGGCTGAAGTCGCGGATAGCACGAATCGGATTTTCAAGAGTCATATCTCGTAATGAAAATTTCGGATCCTCCATCATGCGCAATAAACAAGCGGTTGAACCGACCTTCAGAAAATTGGAATATTCACTCATATTTGAGTCTCCAACGATCACATGGAGACGGCGATACTTCTCAGCATCCGCATGAGGTTCATCACGGGTATTAATGATGGGGCGACTACGAGTAGTTGCCGAAGACATCGTTTCCCAAATGTGATCGGCCCGTTGTGTGATCGAGTAAACCGGACCTCGGGCCGTCTGCACAATCTTCCCAGCTCCAGTGAAAATCATTCTGGACACCAAAAAGGGAATGAGTACCGAATTATGCAAACTCGCATCGTCTTCCCGAGACGTCAGATAATTCTCATGACAACCGTAACTATTTCCTGCTGAATCGGTGTTGTTCTTAAACAAGTAAATAGTTCCGCGGATTCCTTCTTCACGAAGTCGTTCTTCGGCCGAACCGACCAAGTTCTCAAGAATCCGCTCTCCGGCTTTGTCTTGTACGACCACGTCGTAAATCGAGTCACATTCGGCAGTCGCGTATTCGGGGTGTGAACCAACATCGAGATAAAGACGAGAACCGTTTTCAAGAAACACATTTGAACTTCGACCCCATGACACCACTTTGCGAAACAGGTAACGGCTGACCTCATCGGGGCTGAGACGACGTTGACCGCGCAAAGTACAGGTCACTCCGTATTCATTCTCGAGGCCATAGATCCGTCGCTCCACCTACAGCAAGGTAGTCGCCTTTTTGCTAGTAGCAGAACTTGTCTGACCAACAGAATCAACTTTTCAACCAGACACTCCCCGACCTTGCACCGAGACATCGGCGGTCAATGAGTGAGGGTCTTGTTCTCGCAAGCACCGCACTGCCCAAGTCACGATGCTCTCTTCTTCAACCGCCGTCGCGCCTGGTGGCAAAGTGATATTGAGTAATACTTGCGTACCCTGATGGCGCACAGCGATTGTTGGCATTTTGCCTAAACGAATGACTGCGGGCAATGTTGCAAGCCGTGATTCAATAGCGGTCACAAGTCGAGGTCGCGCCCCGGTATCAAAATCTTCGACTGCTTCGATGACAGCGGTTCCCGCTGGGGTCGACCATGCAGCGAATGGGCTCTTTGATTCGGCGAAAGCTTCAATCACGGGAATGTGTCGGCGAATCGCGCAGATGGCTCCCATTTCGCGTAAACCTGGCTCGGTTTCAGCGTCTCGCACAACAAGCGCAACATCACAACCGAGTGATTCAACTGGACACATTGACGAGTTACTTGCACCGACGCACAGGGTGTGGCCTTCTGGCGGGAAGCATCGCACGACTTCGTGGCCCCGTTCGCCGAGTTGCCCCGCGAGGACGACGCCTTCCGATTGATCACCATCTACAAGCAAAATTCTCATAACCACACGATGACATCAGCAAAGATATTCAAGAAGCGCCACTCGTTGATTTGTACAAGGACCAAAGTCACGATCACTCGTCATTAGTTAAGAATTGCTACTCCTGAAGTTTGGTGACTTCTGCATCATCAAAACGTTGAAAACAGCGTCGATCTTCGCCGCGTCGCAACACTGCGACTTCAAGGTCACCGGCGTGCAATACGCGATCTGGACCTGACAAAGCTGATACACACTTCTTCACCGCTGTTGCCAAATCGTCATCTGGCTTCCAAGAGTTGCGCAAACGTTCGGTAATTGACTCAGCGTCACCACCAAGCACGCTTAACCCACGCTCGTCCATCAGGGTTCCGTCATACATGATGTGGAATAACTGATCGGACGCTTGATCAACACCGACCTCAGCTAACAAAATCTCGACTTCATATGGCTTGACATCGTGCGTAAAAGTTTGACCCAATATTTGGGCGTATTCATTAGCCAGACTTCGAGCTTCAACATCATCTCGTGAGTACTGGTACCCACGAACATCAGCATTACGAACACCAAAACGACGGAGTTGATCGAATTCGTTGTATTTGCCAACACCCGCAAAACCGATGCGATCATAAATCTCGCTGACCTTACGCAATGTATTTGACGTGTTCTCAGCAACGACAACGATCCCATCGTTGTACTGAACAGCGACTAAGGCTCGTCCACGTGCAATTCCCTTTCGCGCGTAGTCCGCGCGATCCTTCATCAACTGCTCGGGAGCGACATAGAAAGGTTGGTTCATGATGTTGTTCCTTCACGTTGCGAACGTTGCTGTTGAACAAGCGTCTCAAACCGTGTTGCTAAATCGCTATCTTCGCAACGCTCCCAACCATCGGCGGAAATCGTCGCAACAACTGGGTAGATACTTCGAAGAACATCCGGACCGCCCGTAGCCGAATCAACATCGGCTGCTTCCCACAAAGCTCGACATGCCAAGTTGATCGCATCATCAGCGTTCATCCCTGGCCTAAACCCGACCTTCAACACCGTCGAGGCTGGTCCACCACCAGATCCGGTCGCCACAAACTCACGCTCTTCATAGCGACCACCAGTGATATCAAAGTCCCATAGGCGACCTGTACTTCGCAATAAGTCGTATCCCGCAAAAATCGGAACAACCGCAAGGCCTTGCATCGCACCCGAGAGATTCGCTCGCACGAGTTGGGAAAGCTGGTTGGCCTTACCTTCAAGACTGATGGGTCGACCGTCAAGCTTTTCAAAATGCTCAAGTTGAAGCTGGAAAATCTTGATCATGTCCATGGCGATACCAGCAGTGCCAGATATCGCTACTCCACTATGACGATCAGCGGGAACAACTTTTTCCATCTCACGATTTGAAATCCGCGAGCCCATTGTTGCTCGGCGATCTCCGGCCATGACTACCCCATCGTTATAACGAACTGCAAGCACGGTTGTTCCGTGTGGCGCCTGGAGCGATTGAACGTCTCCAGAATGTGCGTACGTAAACGGGTCGAGTCCTACCTTACGCAGCAACGATGTGAAATTGCTTCCTGGATCATTTTCAAGACTAAAGAATGGAACGACCACGATTCATTCGCCACCCTTTTGGATGTACGACTTCACGAAATCTTCAGCGTTACTTTCTAAAACATCATCAATCTCATCAAGCAAGTCATCTAGCTCTGCTTTCAACTTCTCACCTTGTTGGCTGGAAGCTTCTGTAGATACGACTTCTTCCGATACGCGCTCAGAGTTGGACTTTTGTTTCTGGACTCTCTCAGCCATCATTCCCTCTCAGTAATTGATTCGTAGTAATAATGAAAACTTGACATTTCGTACGTGTGGAAAATATACCGACGGTTTCTACGAGTGCTGTGATCTTGGCAGTCATTTCAACCAAAGTCACTTTTCTGCAGCTAAACGATCGAGCAATTCAAGCAAAGTGTCGCTTTCTGAACAAATCTGCCCCACCAAATCCTTAGTGCCCCGAAGAGGTTCCATCATGGGAACTCGGCGCAATGGCCCTCGTCCGACATCAAGAACTAAACAGTCCCAGTTAGCCGAAACAACTTGATCAGGCCACCGCTCAAGACACTGGCCGCGAAAATATGCACGCGTCGTATCGGGTGCGTGTCGAATAGCTCTTTCGACTTGAGACGTTTCAACCAAAGTTCGCAAACCGGCACGAGTTGCTAAGCATTTATCTACTCTCATATCGTGATATTGCAGATCAATGGCCTTGAGACGCGAGTCACCGTTTGAAAGACCGTGACGAGATTGCATTCCATCAACGATGCGTTTTTTCGCAATCCAATCGACCATGTCAGCAACACTGTTCGGGTCCTGCTCAAGACCTGTTAAAACTTCTTCCCACAGATCAATGATTCGCCGCCCAACGATTTCACCACCAACAGACTCAAAACCAGCCGACTTCACATAATTCACCGACTTGTGCAGAAGTGCCCACTGAATGTCCATAGCGGTCATACGCGAACCATCAGCCATGAGCAGTGTTTGTTTCAATGTTGGGTCGTAACTCACTTGGCGAATTGCCGACACTGGATGGGCCAGAGTCAGATCTGCGCCGAGCACATCATCTTCAATGAGCGACAAAATGAGTGACGTCGTCCCGACCTTCAAGAACGTCGCGACCTGCGACATATTGGCATCGCCAACAATGACGTGTAAGCGCCGATACTTCTGCGGATCGCAGTGCGGTTCATCGCGCGTGTTCACAATGGGCCGTTTCAGGGTTGTCTCAAGCCCCACTTCCTCTTCAAAGAAGTCAGCTCGTTGACTCAATTGGAACGGAACCTGCTCAGTTGAGACACCAAGCATTTCCGATCCGACCTTGCCGGCCCCAGCGAACACCTGACGGGTGACGAAATGCGGGGTGATTTGCGAAACGATTCTTCCAAATGGCACATCACGCGCAACTAGAAAATTTTCGTGACAGCCGTAGCTATTTCCTTTGCCATCACTGTTGTTCTTATACAGAAGCATTTCAACACCTGAGGGCAACGTGCGATTTACTGCTGCCATTGAGCGCCGAATGATTTCTTCTCCAGCACAGTCATAAATCAGCGTCTCCCAAGCGTTCGCACATTCGGGAGTTGATATTTCTGGATGAGCATGATCGACGTAATAACGCGCACCATTTGTGAGTACTGCGTTGACGAGATGCATTTCAACTTCTGGAGGCATTGCGGATTCGAGTGAAAAACCTCGAGCATCGATATCGGGTTGTTCATCATCAAAATTCCACGCGGGAACATCATGTTGAACTTCGCTTGAGTTCGACTCAATGTACGCATTGATTAACAACGATGAAGCCAGAACCGGATTTGAGTCAGTTCCCCGAGCCAAAATTCCGTATTCAGTTTCAATTCCAGAAACTTTGACGATGGCCATCTAGATCACCGCATTCAGGCAAACTGTCATTACAGATACTGACCAGTTGCGCTTCGTTCAATTGCTCGACCGCCAGCGACTGAACGATCGCCTCCTTCATTCACCAAAGTACGAATGAAGACAATGCGCTCGCCCTTCTTGCCTGAGATCTTGGCCCAGTCATCTGGATTCGTCGTATTGGGAAGATCTTCATGTTCGCGGAACTCTTGACGGATGGAGTCCAAAAGATCCTGTGCGCAAACGCCACGTTTGCCGCCAGAGATCACCCGCTTAATGGCCAACTTTTTGGCACGGCGAACAATGTTCTCGATCATCGCGCCTGATGAAAAGTCACGGAAATACATCACTTCTTTATCACCGTTGGCGTATGTCACTTCGAGGAAACGATTGATTTCATCGTCGCTGTACATGCTGCTCACAGCCTGCGAAATCATTTCTGAAATAGCAAGCTCAAGAGTTCCGTGCTGAGCAACTTCATTTTCCGCTATGGGAATTTCAGTCGTCAAATAGCGACTAAAGATTTGCGCTGCCGCAACATCAGTCGGTCGCTCAATTTTGATCTTGACGTCAAGCCGTCCTGGACGCAAGATCGCTGGATCAATAAGATCTTCGCGATTCGTTGCACCAATCACAATGACATTTCGCAAACCTTCAACACCATCAATTTCTGCGAGCAATTGCGGCACGATGGTTGATTCCATGTCCGATGAAATTCCGGTACCACGCGTACGGAACATCGAGTCCATCTCATCGAAAAAGACGATGACGGGCCAACCCTCTTCGCTCTTCTCTCGAGCTCGTTGGAAAACCAAACGAATCTGGCGCTCTGTTTCACCGACGTACTTATTGAGAAGTTCTGGTCCTTTGATATTGATGAAATAGCTGCGACCCTTTTCATCACCGGTTCGAGCCGCGACTTTCTTGGCCAAACTGTTGGCAACAGCTTTAGCGATCAGTGTCTTTCCACACCCGGGCGGGCCGTACAGCAAAATACCTTTGGGTGCAGGTAACTGGTGTTCGGCGAAGAGGTCGTGATACAAGAACGGAAGTTCTACAGCATCGGCGATTTGTTCAATCTGACTGTCGAGACCACCAATGTCGACATAACTAATGTCGGGCACTTCTTCGAGTAATAGGTCTTCGATCTCTGGTCGGGGCAACTTCTCGAGCAATAGATTCGTTCGACTGTCACGTCGAACCGTGTCACCGCTCCGCAAATGCATTCCGCGGAGCCCATCGGCCAATTCGCAGACCATCTCGTCATCAGTTCGGCCAGTAACTATTGCCCGAATGCCGTCTTCAAGCACTTCTTTGATGGTGACGACATCTCCTGAGCCCTCGGACTCGCGCGCTGTCACAACATTAAAACTCTCGTTCAAAACAACTTCTGAACCACGATGCAACAACTCGATATCAATATCGGGGTGCACGTTGACTCGCAGCTTTCGACCACTTGTCAGGACGTCAATCGTTTGATCGTCATTTTTACCTACGACAACGCCATAAGCAGACGGTGGCTGGGACAATTTGTCCACTTCATCACGCAACGAGACGATATTTTCACGAGCTTCGCGCAAAGTAAAACTCAGTTTTTCGTTCTTCGTCGTCTCTTGAGCCAGTTGGCCCTTCAGTTCCATCAGACGTTCTTCCAGTTGTCGAACTCGACGCGGAACATCAGATTGCACGCCAGACAGGCGCAGTCGTAACGCCACAATTTCAGCCTCTAACGTCGCTCGTTCATCATTGAGCGTTCCGTTGTCTGAGCGGGGATCGTCCATGTCCTCGTTCATGCCCTCGTCTTTCCACCAGTGCCTACCCCTGCGAACTTACACCCCCTTTACGACTTTGGTCTTGACGAGGTCAGAAGTCCATGAGTTCGACCCGCCGATTCATAATTGATCAGGTCAAGGGGCACATTTTCCGACAAAAGTTCACGCAGAGGTCACCGAGAAAGCGGTGTTCGGGCTATCGCCCATGTAAAGTATTCAGACCAGCGGTTAGGTACCGCGGAGTTACCCGAGGAGCAAGCGAGCGAACATGAAGGTCTGGATTGATCAGGATCTATGCACAGGCGACGGACTTTGCGAAGAAATCTCGCCCAATGTTTTCACTCTGTTAGATGACGGCTTGGCATATGTCAAAGAAGGCGCCACTGTCTACGCAACAGCCAAGGGTCATGCCCAAGGTGCTGAAGGTCTCGCCAATATCGCCGATGGCGAGCTTGACGGCGTCATCGAATCCGCCGAGGAATGCCCCGGCGAATGCATTTTCATCGAACCCTAAATCTGTCAACCTTAAATCTGTTTTGGCGCATCAGAGCTTAAGAGACGGCCGGTCGTCAGAAATCCAGTGTGCGCAACCATGCGGTGGTCTGGTCGAACTGCTTGTCCTTCGATATACCAGCCGCGATGAAGTACTTCTAACGTACGCGTTCCAGTCCACATCGGATTCGCCATCGCTTCGCGGGTCTGCACTGCCTGAGTAATTGAAGGCGTGTACGCCAACAGAATTCCGCCTGGGCGCATCACCTTTTGCGCATGAGGAACAACCTGCCAGGGTTCGGGCAGGTCAAGAATGACGCGATCGATATCTGGTGCGTCAATACCTTCATAACAATCACGAACCTCAACGTGGTACCTCGACAACGCTTCTTCACCCAGGAATGAACGGACATTGGTGACGGCACGGTTGGCGAAGTCTTCACGTAACTCATACCCAACAATTTCGGCACCATAGCGAAGCATGGTCATCGATAGTGCTCCTGAACCCACACCGCTTTCTAAAACTTTGACTCCCGGACCAATGTCGGCCAACATGCAAATCGGCGCAAGGTCTTTGGGGTAAATCACTTGTGCCCCGCGTGGCATCTCCACAACAAAATCTTCCAACGTAGGTCGTAACGCGATATACCGCGCACCCTTTGTCGATTGAACCCGAAAGCCTTCAGGTTGACCGGCAATTTCGCTGTGCGAGACATAGCCCGCATGACTATGAAATTCTGAGCCCTCAGTCAGGTTGATCAGATAACGGCGCTGCTTGCCGTCAATCAATAGCACTTTGTCGCCGTAAGCGAATGTTGGAGAAGTTAAGGAACTCATTTTTTGGAGGCCTCCGCCTGCACACGTTTTTGCGAACGTGATTTCTTTCGAATTAATTCAACAGAAACTGGTTCATGGGCGGCCGAGCGTTCAACGAGTCGACAAAAAGCACACACTGAACCTTCTTCGCCGCCAGTTGGCGCCCCACACTGAATGCACGGCGTCACGCTGTCGGCGCCTGTCGCGGCAATAGTTGCCAAAACTGGGACCATGCGATCAAGAAAGCCTAAGTAATAAGAAGATTTGGTTCCGGGAGATTTTTCTTCAAGCAGATTCAATGCCTCTTTGTACCCAATATGGCGATTCCCTTCGGCCATCGGGCACTCTTCAACGATGTAATCGATTCCGCGGATGACACACCAGGCCGCCATCTCGCGTTCGGTCAAGCGAATCAATGGCTTGACCTTTTTCGGAAAGCCATGACGACTCGGCAAGACCGGCAGTTGTCGCGCCAAGTATTCAACGTCCCAACGTAAGGCATTACCAAAAAGAACTGCAGCCTCGTCATCGAGATTGTGACCAGTCACGACGACGTCGTATCCCCCGTCAACAGCAGCCTTATCAAACAAGTGACGTTTACTCATTCCGCATGCCGAACACGGAACTCGGCCCGTCACCTTTGTCGCCGTTGGAATGTCGTAGCCATAGTCATCACGTAATGAAACGACCGTGAGCTTCAAGTTTCGTTCGCTCGCGAACCGCTCGGTGTATTCACGCGACTCTTCGCTGTATTCGCCAATTCCTAGGGCGATGTACAGGCCATCAGCTTGATAACCAAGTTCGACCAACATGTCCCAGACTGCCAATGAATCTTTGCCACCAGAAACTGCCACCAACACGCGGTCAGTCTTTTGAAGCATGTCGTGATCATGAATTGCTTTTTCAACTTGACGGCGGCACATTTGCAAAAAATGCTCAGCACAAAAATTGGCATTGTGGCGAGGTAACTCAATAATCGCTGGACCGCGACACGTACGACATTTCACGTCAAAAACCTCCGGATATGACCGGACGGATTTCAATCACATCGTCCTTATCAAGTTCTTCATCACCAGGAACCAAAGTTCCGTTCCTGATCACTAAATGTGATTCTCTCGGAAGACCCAATTCAACGAGTAACGCATGCACGCGTCGACGTCCTTCGATCTCGATTTCACGGCGCGGGTTGCGCAAAATAACTTTCATCAACGATCAACGATTCCGTCGTCGTGCTTTTGGCTCTAACGCCGAAACGGACACGGTTTGTCCCGGTCGTAACACTTCAGTAGAAACCACCTGCGGAGACCGAGCCATCATTTTTCGAATGAGTTTAAAACCCCACACAAAAATGCCGACGACGAACCACGAACGGCGACCACCGAGAAGTCCTTCTTTAACACTGCGCGACCGCAGGTACGACGTCAGTGCCATGACGTTGCTTCAGACGCGTCGAATCTCGACAACAGTCGAACGACGCTTTCCACTACGACGGCCCATGAGATAAAAAGCCACAACCAAAATAACTCCGACTCCACCAGCGATAGCCACAAGAGTTGAACGTCGGTCATCAACTTTGCCCTGCACGTCTCCTTGGAGCGCGCGTAACTTTGACTCGATGTCCTCACGAGAAATTCGCGATTCATTCTTCGAATTCACCATCAGTTGGGTTCCTTTCCAAGAGTTGCCTTCTTGACTCGCGACCAAGCGACCCGAGCCATTCCGAGACACAAGGCGAGAACGATCAGATACGGGACCCACGAGAATCCACCATCAAAGGCGTGCAGTTCAGTTTGCAGAAGTCGCAGGATTCCAAGAAGAACAAGAACAAGGCCAAGACCAAGAAACGCGGCCCCAGCCGAACCAAGCGCCAACCAACGGCCGGCTCCTTTGAGGGGACCAAGAGTTTCTTGTTTGGCGTATTCCTTGACAAGATCTACGACATCGCCGACGCCCGCCGATTCACGACGAACCGTCGATCGACTTGTACGTGACGTCTCTTCAGCCATGCCTAGTTTCTAGCACCAGAACCGGCAATCCCCACCTTAAAGGCTGTTTCCCAGGAGGCATTTCTCGGTCAATCACTCACCTTGCAGACGGAACCGACACGCAGCTTCGACATCGCCCAAAGCCAATTCCAGTAATTCCAACCGACTCGCGGGATCTTCACAGAGCAGCAGACGTTGACGATCGGCTGGACCAATTGGGGCGAGAGCGACCAATTGATAAGACGCAAAACTCGCGTCATCTGAGAGTTCGATATCTGCCAAGCGAAGAGGCGGACCACCCAATTTCTCAAACAGTGAACTGACGTCGATGACCTTGTCAAAAAGTCGATTCACTTCCAGGGAGCCGATCCCGACCAACGACGTGTCAGGCCAATCATTCACCAAGGCAACGGGGTAAGGCTGATCTGGCAACCATTCATGCACGCGCAATCGTCGTACACCAAGGGCAAGCACCATGCGTCGCCCATCAGCGGCCACCTGTGTCTCGACGATCCGCGCCACTGTTCCAGCCATCGAGCGAATGTCTCCACCGCCTACTTCATGACCGCGCTCAATTAATACCACACCAAATTCGGGATCAGTTGCCTCTAAAACATCAGACATCATCTGTTGATATCTCGGTTCAAAAATTTGTAGTGGTAGCAACGAACCTGGAACTAATGGAGTCCCCAACGGAAACATTGGCAAACGATATTCGTCCACGGCTTGAGACCTTGTTACGAGCCTGTAGACATCGCTGGCAACGGCGCAACTGCTTCAGCGGTTGGTCCTTGTGGATACGTGCCAAGCGCTTGGGTTAATACACCTTCCCAGAGCGGCACAAAAACTTTCTCGTCATCAACACCTGGCGCTTCAAGTAACAACGCAAAACGTAATGTTGATCCGCCCTCAACAGACACAAATCCGATCAGTGCTTTCACTCCACTCAGGCTTCCCGTTTTTCCATACAGTCGACCTTGTAAAGACGTCCCGACAAAATACTTCGACAATGTCCCCGATGTTCCCGCAACCGCCAATTTTGAGATCAATGGATCGCTGGTTTCATAGCGTTCGAGAACTGCCAAAAATGCCGCGCACGTCACCTGATTTTCGCCAGACAAACCTGAACCATCGCTCAAGGTGACTCCATCTAGTGGAACACCCCACGAACTCAATTTGGCCATCACCGCAGCATCACCAGCCGCTCGTGTGCCGGCACCGCTTAATTGAAGACCAATTTCCTTCAACATCATTTCAGCCGTGTTGTTATCACTGTTCTGCAACATCTCGCCGATGATGTCAATGAGGGGTGCAGATTTCACTGCCGCAACTGTTGCTAGGCCCACTGGCGTCACTCCTGACGCCGGCGCACCGATGATTGTCACACCTCGTTCTTGCAACAAACGATAGAACTCTTGAGCCGCTCCCATCGCAGGATTAGTTGCTTTCATTGATGCGCCGAGTACAGCGCCATCGTTCACCAACAAACCAGAGATTGGGCCACCTTGTATCGCTCGAAACCCAATTGGCCATGACGGTGGATACAACTCTGCGTCGTAGCGGGAAGCGTCGCCGACCACGTTGCCAGTAATTTGTGTAACGCCAGCTGCCACGACTGAGTCTGCGAGTGCTTCGAGCGATGTTGCAGGCTGTTGCGGGTATTTTGACAATGTCAAGTCGTCGGGATACCAGGATGAAGCCAGCAACGGATCTCCACCGCCGACCAGATAAATCGATCCGACCACGCCTGCATTAATTTCGGCTTTGACTTCAGTCGAATATGTGAAGTCTGCACCCAATGAATCGAGCGCAGTTGCTGCAACTAGAAATTTCAATGTGCTGGCTGGTGTCACTGGAGTATCAATCCCGTCGGACAACATCAAAATACCATCGACAGAAACAGCAGCACACGAACCAGTAAGCACCGATCCGCCCAATGGCCGCAACGCTTGTTCAAAAGCAATTGACGATGTTTCGCGAGCTAATACCCCAGGTGTCCGGCGAGCCGATAACACAGGAGTTTGCGGAATGTTCGCTGGTGTAGTCGCCACCAGATCGAGTGCTGGTGGAGCACTGTGGTCGTGAGAATTTGCAAATTGCCACAAGCCACCAAGAATGATCGAAGGCGCAATTGCCAAGAAGATCAAACTGGCAACTGGATTATTCGACGGTCGAGAGCGTCTCGTGACGCGAGCCTTTGACTGCGTCATCGTTCAATCACTTTCCTCGTCGAGCGTTAAAAGCTGCGGCGCGATACAAGTGACCAAGCGCTGCTACTGCGCGATTTCCTGATGGGTAACACAAGCGACCTGTCGCGCGAACCGTTGCTGGGCCAGGATTCTCTGGATCTGCGACGGCTAATTCAGTCGCAGTCAAAATTGGTTTTCCAGTTCGCTTCGACAACTCGTCGGCTGCTTCAGCAAATCGCTGATCCTGACGTTCGTGATAGGCAACGATGCGATCAATCCCGTGGTCGGGATAAAAACCACCTTCGCGCAACAATCGTGCTTGATTCGATTGAATACCGATTCCGAGATAAATCACTGCGTGCACATCAGGGTGCAATGCAATCATTTCGAGAACTTCAGGAATGGTGTCTCGCGTTTCGCCACCAGCACAGTCGACTGGATTGCCCTTGCTCCATCGCGGTGGAAGTTTGGTATCGATTTGAGCCTTGAGGTCTTCAGGAAGCTCCATCAATGTCAACTGACCATCACGCGTGATGGCATCAGACGTCACAACTCCCCAACCTCCAGCCGTCGTCATGATGACGACATTCGGACCTTTGGGCAATGGCTGAGTTGCAAATGTTGCTGCTGCCTCAAACGCTTCTTCAACTGTTTCGGTACGAGTAATGCCGGCGGCTCGACAAAAGCCGTCAAATACTTTGTCATTGGCTGCAAGTGCACCAGTGTGCGACGCTGCGGCCTGAGCGCCACCTTCTGTTGCTCCGCCTTTGACCAAAACCAAAGGTTTACGTTGGGCAACCGATGCCAAGCGCGTCATTAACGTGCGCCCATCGGCAATACCCTCAACGTAGGCAAGCCCGACTGCAGTTGCTTTATCATCGGCGTAATAGTCCAAATAGTCGGCAACGGTGACAGCAGCGGCGTTACCCGCCGACACAGCACGACTGATACCGACTCCCGATGAACGCGACCAGTTCAAGAAGCTTGAAACGAAGTTACCGCTTTGGCTTGCGACGCCAATCTTTCCGGCTGGTGGATACGGCGCAACAATTTGCGCACACAAGTTGGCGGGCGTACTCACAACACCTTGACCATTCGGTCCTGCTAACAAGATGCCCAGCTCATCGGCGAGAGCAATGAGTTCTTGTTCGGCTTTCTTACCTTCTTCGCCAGCTTCTCCATAGCCAGCCGACGTCAGAAAAGCCGCCTTGACTCCCTTCGCCGCACATGCACGCAGAAGTGCAGGGTTAGCCGAGGCGGGAGTGCACACGAAAACCATATCGATGGCGTTGTCTGGCAGTTGTTCGATATCGGCCACTGTCTGAACACCTAAGACATTTTCACCTTGCAGGTTCGTGCCATAAACCCCGCCGGTGTAACCACCCGCCAAAATATTGTGCAGCGATACAAAGCCAAACTTTCCTGGATGAGTTGAGGCGCCTGTGACAAGAACACCTTTGGGTTCAAAGAGCGCTGCGAACTGGGCATCTGACGGACGGGGGCGCGCTGTCGCTATTGAAGTATCGGGTTCGCCAATTTCGACGAGAGCATCAACTGCGATCGGCATTCCATCGGCTCGAACAATCAATGGATTGACATCAATGCTTGCGATGTCAGAGCGTTCGCTCGCCAACTTGCCGAGACCCACTAAAACATCAACTAATTTCTCGCGATCAACTGCGGCCTCACCACGGAATTCACCGAGAAGTTTTTGTGTTGCCAAATCGGCGATCATTTCATGAGCAGTGATTCGATCTAACGGGGCAGGCCGAAATACAACATCGGCGATTGCTTCAGCCAAGATTCCACCGATACCGAGCATGACGCTTGCGCCAAACTGCGGGTCACGAACAACACCAGCAATGAGTTCGCGATTTCCTTGGACCATCGGAGCAACCAAAACAGTCACCGGGCCATCATCGGGACGAGCCGCGGCGAGCAAGTCAGCAGCCGCTTCTTGCACTGCTTGAGCCGATGTCAATTTCAGTCGCACCAAACCACGTTCGGTCTTGTGCGCAATGGCATCACCACACAATTTGGCGACCACTGGAAATCCGATTGCAGATGCCGCTTGAGCCGCGAGTTCGGCAGTCGCTACTTCGCGCTCATCAGCCATCGGTACTCCGGCATCACGCAATAGGGCTTTCGACGCCGATTCGGACAAGGTACGCGAGTGGTGTGCAGAACTAACCATGCCTCAAAGGTAGTTGCCACAACCCCTGTCAGCAGGCTTTACGCCTGTGAGAAACACGACAAGAAGCGACACTGGAAAATAACACGGCAGGCCCCGTCACCGGAGCCTGCCGTCATTGTGTCGGGCTGACAGGATTTGAACCTGCGACCTCTTGACCCCCAGTCAAGCGCGCTACCAAGCTGCGCCACAGCCCGAGTTATGTGCAGACGAGCCTAGCGTCGCCACTGCGCAAATCAGGAAAGCGGTTTGCCTTGTCGATCAGGAACTTTTCGTAGGGCAATCAGTACAAAGTCGATGAAGGCCCAAATACCGAACCCACCCAAAGTAAATAACTTGGCCAGCCCGAGCCCGGTGTAACCCAAGTAAAAGCGATCAACACCAAAGACCCCCAAAAACCACGCCAAAAGCATCGCCGCGATATAACTCTTCTCGCTGAATACTCCCGGTACTGCCGAAGCCGGCGACCAATACGGCTCGCCCACACCTTGCACTAACGACTCAGGCTTGAGAACTCCCTGAACCGCCATCGCGCTCAATTGCTCATATGTGAACGCTTGACCGTGCATTCCAGGAATCTGCACGTGGTACTGACCACTGTGACTCGGCATCGGCGAAGCTGGTTGATAGCCAGGCGCTCCTGGCGGTGGCGGAATATTGCTCATACCGCAACACTAGACACAACTCATATAAAGATTTGTACGACGCGCCAACCTAGATAGATGCACAACGCCACAACTAAGAGTTTGAAATGCCACGGTGCTTTTGCATCAGCGTCACCATCAAGACCTTTTGCCAACTGACGCAAATCCAAATTTTCAGCAGTCACCTTGCGATGAGATGGAACCGTGCTGGCAATCTGTGGTGCTTCAAGTTCCCGATGACAAGACGGACAAGTTCCGTCTGTCGACATGGCACTTGGTGCCCAATACTTTGCACAATCTTCGCAAAATGGCATGGCAATCAATCAGCCCGCTTACGCACTCGCAACTTCAAAGGGGTTGAACCAAAGTTGAATGCCTCTCGAATACTTCGCTCAAGGTACCGCAAATAGGTGTGTGGCAGTTCACGGTTAACAAACAAGGTGAACGTCGGCGGGTCGGTAGCTCCCTGCAGTGCGTACATCACACGTGCTCCGCCTCCTGCTGCTTGACGCTGCTGAGCATCGGCAATCACTCGGTTCACATCACGTGTCGGGATACGACGGTGATACTGCAAAATCGCTTCCTGCAACACCGGACGCAATTTGTGCACGCCCTTACCTGTGAGGGCCGAGACCTTCAGAACAGGAGCATCATCAACGAAATACAGTTTGCGCTTGACTTCAAGATCAATACGCTCGCGCTCTTCAGCATCGTCAATGAGTTCCCATTTGTTCAACATGATCACGATCGGGCAACCTGCAGCATCGATTCGTTCAGCGAGTCGTTGATCTTGCGCCGTAATTCCTTGAGTCGCATCGATGACGAAGAGTGCAATATCCGATCCGTCAACGGCCCGCAATGCTCGAACCAACGAGTAGTACTCCGCCGAATCATCAATGCGTGAACGGCGGCGCATACCGGCCGTATCGACGAACACAACTGGTCCGTCTTCGGTCTCAACCAAAGTGTCAATCGAGTCGCGAGTAGTGCCTGGCATGTCATGAACGACAGCCCGATCTTCACCGACCAAGCGATTGAACAATGTGCTCTTACCAACATTTGGTCGTCCCACAAGAGCAACTCTCGGGGGCTTCTGTTCACCAACAGGAACGATCTCTTGATCAAGTCCGTAATTCGGAATGTATTCCTCGCTCAAAGGCGACGTTGGCATACGAACGATGACTTCGTCAAGCAGGTCACCAGCGCGTCGACCGTGCAATGCACTGACTGGATACGGGTCGCCAAGGCCGAGCGATAAGAAATCCCAACGATCAGCTTCACGGCGATCATTATCGGCTTTGTTCACGACCAACATCACTGTTGCTGCCGACTTACGCAGCCAGCCAGCCATGAGTTCATCATCGTCAGTAACGCCGACTGAACCATCAACGACAAAGATCACAAGATTGGCGTTACGCACAGCTGCTTCAACTTGACGACTGACTTTGGCATCAAGTTCGGAACCGCCTGGCATCCAACCACCGGTATCAACAAGCATGAATCGATGGCCGAGCCAATTCGCTTCAAGTTCTTTTCGGTCGCGAGTCACGCCTGGTCGGTCTTCAACAATTGCCGCTTGTTCACCAATGACGCGGTTGAACAGCGTGCTCTTACCGACATTGGGACGACCGACGATGACAGCGACTGGAAGTTGAACTTCTATTTCTTCACTCATTTTGCTAATTCCAATGCTCGCCGCAAGGCAATTCCGTCGGTCGGGATGACCTCAACAGGACGCGGTAAGTCTGCCGTCGTTAGGCCGTCAAGGAAACGACCTTCCGATAAACACACGTCCGGAAGCAGATAACGGTGCCCTTCTGGCTCGTTTTCGAGTGCTCGGGCGATGTCTTTGCCCACCATGAGGCCAGTCACCGCGGTATTTCCGCCAAAGAAATCATTTTCGACCGTGACGAGACGCACATCAGAACGTCCGCATCGAGCGATCATCGGAGCCAAAACCTGGGCCCCATACGGCGCGGTCACGACTCCGACCGGCGCATTTCGACGAGGAGTGAGAGAAATCATTGCCGAACCCGAGTCGCTCGATCCCCCGCAGCCACGAAGCCCAGTGTCGCCTGCAGGATTACGAGGAGCGCGATAGCCCTCGGCCGGCGCTCCATCAACAGCAGCGAAGAATCCACTTTGTGGTCCGGTCGGAACTTCGAGCCGTCCATCAAATTCCCATTCGAATGTTCGCGCCATTCCGATGCCGTCTTCGTGCAAACCAAAACCTTCATAATGCTCACCAGGAGGAAATGGAACTCCGGCCATCAAGTAGTACTCATCGGCGGCAAACACCATGCGGTGACCAACATGAGTCAAAAAGATCTCTTGCCAATGGTGCACTAAGTCAACAACTCGTCGCGCTTCTTCTTGAGTGTGTGCCCGCATGGAAGTTTCGTTGTTATAACGACTAATTCCTAAAGGAACCAACGCCACATGGTGTAAGTCGGCGTAACGATCGAGAATGCCAATCATTGAGTCTTCAAGAACTGATCCATCATTAATGCCTGGGCACACCACGATCTGTCCATTGACCGTGATGTCGTGTTCGAGAAGTTGAGTCAACCATCGCAGGCTCATACCACCACGTGGGTTACGCAACATCTCGCTACGGATTGCGGGATCGGTGGCATGAATACTGACATTCAGAGGCGAGAGGCCTTCGGTAATCACCCGCTCAAGATCGGCTTCAGTGAAACGCGTCAATGTGGTGAAATTGCCATAGAGAAAACTCAAGCGGTAATCGTCATCTTTGAGATAGAGACTTTTACGCATACCCGGAGGCAACTGGTAGATGAAACAGAACGCACAGTGATTGTCACAGGTGCGAACTCGGTCAAATAAGGCACTGGCGACTTCGGCGCCCAGAGTCTCACCAGCATTTTTGACAACAGTTGTCTGCATCTCAAGACCGCCACGTACAAAATCGATCTCAACTTCGGCTTCATCTGCCATCAAACGCCACTCAATGATGTCGCGCGGAACCATTCCGTTCAAACGAATCACCTCGTCGCCAGGCTGTAGTCCAGACTTCGCCGCCGGAGAATGAGGTGTGATCGCAACCACAACAGGCGCAGATTGCTTGACGGACATATTTCACAGGCTACCTGCGTCGTATAGGTACATTCTCTCAATGCGACCGTTCGAGCATTAGCCTCAAAGTCATGAACGTCGATCGCGTCCTACTCGCAGCCCCACGAGGGTTTTGCGCAGGTGTTGAGATGGCGATCAAAGCCTTGGCATGGATGGTGCGCAGTTTTGATGCACCGGTGTACTGCTATCACGAAATCGTTCACAACAAGTTGGTCGTTGAACGCTTCGAACAACTCGGAGTTATTTTCGTCGATGACATTAATGAAGTTCCTTTAGGTTGTCCCATCATGTTGTCGGCCCATGGTTCGGCTCCTGAAGTTGTTGAAGCCGCGCGAGCTCGAGGTTCAGTTGTTGTTGACTCAGTGTGTCCACTTGTTACTAAGGTGCACCACGAAGTCAAGGTTCGATCGGGCAAAGGCTTTCGTATCGTGTACGTCGGGCATGAAGGACACGAAGAAGCTGTCGGCACCATGGCCGTTGCACCCAATTCAATATCACGTGTTGAATCAATCAACGAAGTCGATGCGCTACCCGCGTTCGACGGACCTGTCGCTCTACTCGCCCAAACAACTTTGTCGCATCGCGATTGGGCCGAAGTAGCAGTTCGCGTTAAAGAACGATTCCCCCAAGTGTGGACCCCTGGTCGTAGCGACCTGTGTTTCGCCACAACCAATCGACAGTCGGCGCTCATGTCAATGGCTCCGCGATGTGACGCGATCATCGTCATCGGATCGGCGAACTCGTCAAATACTCGAGCACTTGAACGCCTTGCACGCGAAGCGGGCTGCGGACAAGTTTTTCGTATCAACACCGAAAACGAATTACCTTCAGATCTTCGCGGAGTTGTGGGAGTTACCGCAGGCGCATCGGCTCCAGAAGAACTCGTTGATGCAGTCATCGCTCGCCTTGCACCAATCAACGGAGTTGAAGAAGTGCGTTATACCGAAGAAGACGAATACTTCCCGCCGCCCCGTAACCTGCGTGATTTACAAACCGCCATCGAAACTGCTGTCACGGCAATGTCGGGAGGTTCGCTAGCACATCGACCTCAAGTTGACGATCGTGCGTTAGCGGCTAGTGCTGTTCTTGCCAGTTTGTGACAATCTACAAACATGCTTTCCCCCACCGCCGACTCCATCCGACTCTTCTTGCATGTACTCGCAGCCTCAGTGTGGGTTGGAGGGCAAATCGTTTTAGGTGGTCTTGTTCCCAAGTTGCGACAGGCCGCGCCTGAATCACTAAAAGTTGCCGCCAATGCATTTGCTCGCATCGCCTGGCCAGCCTTTGCCGTTGTCGTCGTCACTGGAATGTGGAACATACTCGATATCAAAGTTGGCGACATGTCCACTGACTATCAAGTCACAATGTTCGTGCATGTGTTACTCGCCATGGCGGCCGCAATGTTTGTAGTCATCCATTCGGTCGGAAAAACCAAGTTGGCCCTGGCGGTCGGTGGTGCGCTCGGATTATTGACTTCGCTTGGAGCAATGTACGTTGGCATCATGCTGCAAACTGGCCGATAACAATTTAGTTACGGGGAACTTTGCTCCACGCCATGTCGCGGTCAACACGAACATCGCCAGGAAGACCAAGTACTCGTTCTCCCAAGATGTTGCGCATCACTTCGCTTGTTCCACCTTCAATAGAATTCGCGCGACTGCGCAAGAATGCTTTCTGCGGATTCTCTAAGCCCATTGCGTGCTCTGGTCGAATCATCTGGTAGCCACTCGGGAACAACATTCCGTCGGCCCCCATCATCGATACCGCAAACGAATAGATGTCCTTGTGCAATTCGGCCATTGCCAATTTGGCAATTGAACCTTCGGGACCCGGATCGCCCATTTTGCGGTTTTGTGAGGCGCGGATATTCGTCAAGCGAAGAAGTTCAGCACGAACCCACAGCTTCATCAGTTCATCACGGGTTGCCGGATCACGTTGCTCAGCTGACAAACCATTCCACACCTTGATCGCATCACGGATCGCTCCCGAACCCTTGCCAGGAATTGCTCCACCGATCGAAACGCGCTCATTCATGAGCGTCGTCAACGAAACGCGCCAACCGTCTCCGACATTGCCCAACATTTCACTATTTGGAATTCGCACGTCGGTGAAATACACCTCATTGAATTCGGCTTCACCGGTGATCTGATACAACGGGCGAACTTCAACACCAGGAGCTTGCATGTCCACAACAAATGCGGTCATACCGGCATGCTTGACGGCTTCCGAATCAGTACGAACAATCAAGAGTCCCCAGCGTGACAAGTGTGCAAGCGTGGTCCACACTTTTTGACCATTAGCAATCCATTCGTCACCATCGCGCACACCCTTGGCTGACAAGCCGGCGAAGTCTGAACCCGAACCCGGCTCAGAGAACAACTGGCACCACACTTCTTCACCGGTGAACAAAGGGCGCAGGTAACGCTTCTTTTGTTCTGGCGATCCCCACACCGCAACGGTTGGGCCACACATGCCATGACCAATTGGGTTACGGGCAACTGGGTTCGGCGCGCCTTCAGGGTAAATGCGCTCGTTGATGAATCGTTGCAATTTTGGATTCAGACCAAGTCCACCAAAACCTTCTTCGAAATGCACCCACGCCAAACCCTTGTCGAATTGTGCACCGAGAAAAGTAACGGGATCGGTCGATTTGGGCGGGAACTCTGCCAAGAGTTCAGTCACCAAATCAGAAACACGCTGCTCATCGGCGGTCAAAATTGCTGTTGCTGTGCTCATCGGAAACCCCTTGATTGATTGATCAACTTAATCACGAATGTAATAGCTACAAAAGAACTCCTGGGTAACTTAGTGAATATTTCCCGCAGGATCGGCATCGGGTCGCACAGCAACTTTCGATACGGGGCTCAATTGAAAGGGGCCATCAGGCGCAAGAGTTCGTCATGCTCGCTTTTACCTAGTCCCGGGAAGTACGACCGCAAAGTCATGATGTGGCGTAAGCACTCATAATCCGAACGTGACTGGTACACCGCTTTCAAATTGTTCAGCATGCGTTCAACGATGGCCATCGGATGCACTGGTGCGAGAAAGCCCGTCAGGAAAGTCTGATGCACCCCAGCGAGCTGGTGAAAAAGTTCCTGGCATCCCTCAGCATCCAAGATCCGACCTTCGTGAAAAGGATCGGCAAAGGTCGCGGGAATATCGCCATTCGCCTGGGCCAATCCGACCAGAAAATGCCCAGGCATACCGACACCAACGATTGGTACACCAAGACGGCGACCAACCTCCATCATGATGACTGACAATGAAATAGGTATTCCAGCGTGTCGGTCAAGCACCCGAGGCAACAACGAATTTTCTGGGTCGTAGTACTCGGCGCGATTCCCGATAAAGGCATCAGATCCCGAAAAAAGAAATTGTGAGATACCAGCAAATGTGGGCGAAGGAACAGCCGCAGCCAATTCATCTAGTCGCGACATTTGCTCGACAATTTCTGACGAATCTGCACCCATCAACGTCGCTGAAATCAAAAACGCCATCTCATCGAGCGGAACGTCACCTCCGCCTTGAACCAACTCGGCGAATCGGATCTTGGCCCAATCAACATCCCGTCGTGACGACTCCATATTGACGAGGGTAATCGCACTACTGTTCTCTTCATGCATCTCGGAGTCCACGCAGCATCAAACCCAGACAAACTCGCCCTCGTCGTCCCAGGTTCGGGTTACACCCAAACTTTTGCTCAGCTCAACGCTGCAGCAAATCGCCTGTCACAACTCTTCCGCGCTGCAGGGCTTCAACCAGGTGACCATGTTGCACTTTGCATGGAAAACCACGATCGCTATCTCGAGATTCTTTGGGGTTGCCAATTTGCAGGTTTGGTATATACCGCAGCATCTTCTCGACTGACCAGCAAAGAACTCACCTACATCTTGAATGACTGCGAGGCAAAAGCATTCATTACCTCTAAGTACAAAGCAGACCAAGCGGCCGAGATCATTGAGGGAACACCCGATGTTGCGATGCGACTCATGCTTGACGGAGTGATTCCTGGTTATGAAAGTTATGAAGACGCCGTCGCCCAACAAACAGATGCTCCGCTCGAAAACCGCATCGCCGGCATTGACATGCTGTACTCATCTGGCACAACGGGCCTACCCAAAGGTGTCACTAAAGAATTCCCCAATCTCCCCTTAGACGGAACACCCACAACGGTTGCGCCAACTCTGACCATGCTCTTTGGTTTCACCCCAGAAAGCGTGTACCTCTCGCCTGCCCCGATGTACCACGCCGCACCGTTGCGTTTCACTATGGCTGCTCAAAGTATGGGTTGTACCGCTGTCGTGATGGAACACTTCGATCCCGAGCAGTACTTGGCTGCGGTTCAACAGAACCAAGTCACCCATAGTCAAGTTGTACCGACGATGTTTGTTCGACTCCTCAAACTCGATGCCGACATTCGCACCAAATACGACGTCTCGTCATTGCAGGCTGTCATTCACGCCGCTGCACCTTGCCCTATTCCGGTGAAGAAGCAAATGATCGAATGGTTTGGTCGCATCATTCACGAGTATTACGCCGGCACCGAAGGCAACGGATTCGTTTATTGCAATAGTGATATGTGGATGGCCCATGAAGGAACAGTTGGAGTGGGCATCGGTTGCACCATTCATATTTGTGGCGATGACGGTCAAGAAGTCCCGGCCTTTGAAAGTGGAACCATTTTCTTTGAGGGCGGCGGAACTTTTGAATACCACAACGACGCCGAAAAGACGAAGAGTTCACGCCACCCCAAAGGTTGGAGCACTTTGGGAGATGTGGGTTACCTCGATGCTGACAGTTTCTTGTATCTCACCGACCGCAAGGCCTACATGATCATCTCGGGTGGAGTGAATATTTATCCGCAAGAGGCAGAAAACGCCTTGGTCACCCATCCGAAGATCATCGACGTTGCAGTATTTGGTGTCCCTAACGAAGATTTCGGCGAAGAAGTCAAGGCCGTCGTCCAACCGGTCACGATGCCAGCCAACGACGATGAGGCCAAGGCTCTCGAAAAAGAACTCATCGCCTATTGCAAGTCTCAGCTCGCTGATGTGAAATGTCCGCGGTCCATCGACTTTAGGGTTGAACTGCCAAGGCACCCAACGGGCAAGTTGTACAAGCGCCTTCTCAAAGACGAGTACTGGAAGGACGCTGGCCGCACTATTTAAGTGCCCAGCAAAAGTGCCCAGTAAAAGTGCTCGTTATCACACGGCGAATTTCTGTGATTTAGCAAAATCGTCCCATGACTTGATCTGAAATACGGGATACTGAAGTAGTGACCGCGCGACCTTCCCACGAGCATCCGTATTTGGCACCTCATGCCAATGGCCAGTTCATTGCCTTTGCTCATCGTGGTGGCACTGATCAACTCCCGGAAAACACGATTCCGGCATTTCGTCATGCCTGTGAACTTGGGTATCGCTATCTCGAAACCGATGTGCAACTCACCCGCGATGGCTATCTGGTGGCCTTCCACGACAACGATCTATTTCGTACATGCCAAACCAAAGGTCGCATCAACGAAATGACCTGGCAGGAGGTCTCGCGGGTACGAGTTGATGGCAAAGAACCCATCCCGTTGTTATCTGATCTGCTCGAAGAATTTCCTAATGCCTTTCTCAACATCGACTCGAAAAGCGACCCAACCGTCGAACCATTGATGGACGCGCTCAAAAAATCTAATGCTCTGCCCAGAGTGTGCATCAGCTCGTTCAGTCACAAACGTATCTCGCGATTTCGCGCAGTTCTCGGTTCTCAGGTGTGCACGAGTGCAAGCCCAATTGAAGTCGTCCGCTGGATAGCCGGCAACGTTGCGAGCGAACCATCTTGTTTCCAAGTTCCTACGCGCCAAGGACCGATTCCAGTCGTGACATCACGAACAGTGCGAAGCGCCCATTCTGCCAGAAAGCCAATTCATGTGTGGACGATTGACGAAGCACATGACATGCAGCGCCTCATCGACCTCGGAGTTGACGGATTGATGACCGATCAGTCAATCATCCTCAAGAAAGTTCTCGTGGCAAACAACTTGTGGATTCAAACATGACAGCGTTGAGTCTGCGCAATATCTCAATGACTTTTCCTGATGGCACACAAGCCATTGACAGCGTTGACCTCTCCGTTGAGCGTGGTGAGTTCGTGACCATTGTTGGCCCATCGGGTTGTGGCAAAAGTACATTGCTGAGAATCATTTCGGGCCTGCAAAAACCGACTTCTGGAAGTTGCGAACTAGATAGCAAAAGTCTTGGTTACGTCTTTCAGGACTCGGTTTTATTGCCATGGCGTGATGTTCGCAAAAATGTTGAACTCAATGCCGAACTTCAAGGTGTTCCAAAAGAGCAGCGCCAGGAATCAGTTCAGAAGGCGATCAACCTCGTCAAACTAAACGAGCACGTCACGAAGTTTCCTCACCAGTTATCAGGTGGAATGAAAATGCGTTGCTCCCTGGCAAGGTCATTGGTTTCTCAACCGCAAGTCTTTCTCTTTGACGAGCCATTCGGTGCGCTTGATGAAATGACTCGCGAACATTTGAATGACGAGTTGCTCAACATCTTTTTGCAAGAGAAATTCGCTGGGCTCTTCATTACTCACAGCATTCAAGAAGCCGTCTTCTTATCGACCCGCGTGATTGTGATGTCATCGCAACCTGGCCGATTTATCTCCGAGCACCCAATTGATTTCCCATTTCCTCGCGAGCCCAACATTCGTTACAGTGCCGCGTTTGCAGAATTATGTGGTCGCATCAGCCATGACTTGAAGTTGGCTCACGCATGAAACCTTCCTCGCAGATTTCGCAAAATCGACGCATCTCGACCATCGTTTTGCCAGTCATCACGTTCATTTTTTTTCTTTCAATTTGGTATGCCTACGCCAAATTTCATTACGACAATCCAGTTCAGCGGCGAAACGCCCTCCCGTATCCTCACGAGATTTTCACCGATGGTTTTTTGCCTCTCAATGACAAGGTCAATGGATTGCGCCCGATCCTGGGTTACATGTGGCCAACTGTAAAAGTCACTTTTCTCGGACTCCTGATCGCTGTAGTACTCGGAGTATTCGTGGCGACACTCATGAATCTTTCAAAGGGAATTGAAAAATCACTTTTTCCGTATGCCGTCATTTTGCAAACAGTCCCCATTTTGGCCATCACTCCGCTACTGACCGAACTCTTTGGCGAAGAACTCGGAGTTCGTCTAGTTGTCACTGTTTTAGTAGCGATATTCCCCGTCATTACGAACATGCTTTTCGGACTTCAGTCGACAGATCGGGCCTTGCATGATTTGTTCACGCTGAATCAAGCGAGTCGTTGGGAGCGCTTAGTCAAACTAGAACTACCGAGTGCATTGCCATCGCTGATGACGGGAATTCGAATTGCTTCAGGAAGTGCTGTCATTGGCTCGGTTGTTGCTGATTTCTTTTTTGCCAAGGGCGAAAAGGGCATCGGGTACTACATCCGCACCCGCCAGCAACAAGCCATTCAACGTCCTGAAATGTTTGCCGGAACAATTACGGCTTCACTATTCGGAATTGCGATGTTTGTCATCATTGGTTGGATCACGTCTCGAGCCATACGAAATTGGCACGACCTTAATTTGACTCATCGGCAATAGTCCTGAAAAATACTTGCATTACTCAAAGGGAACTCATGAAAATCAGAACTTTCGTCTCGGCAATTTCCATTATCAGCTTGTCATCGCTCATCGTCGCCTGTGGCTCTAACGACTCTTCTCAAGGTTCATCAGATTCCACCGGCCCGTGCCCGAGTAAGTTGACAATCCAAACTGACTGGTTCCCCGAACTCGAACATGGCGGCGTGTATCAACTCATTGGCGCAGAGGGAACCTCTAGTAAAGATTCAATGTCTTACTCCGGACCAGTGCAAGAGGCTTACGCAGTTGGTGGTTTACAAGAAGTTGAAATCTTGGCGAAGAATTTCGATATGCGCAATAGCGATGTTCTCGTCAACGGTCAAGCTGATATGGCGTTCATCGGCGTTGCCGACATCATCAAAGATTCCGCAGCGCTTCCACTCGTCGCAGTAGCCAAGACTCTTGACAAAGATCCAATCATGGTGATGTGGGATCCTGCGCAGTTCGACGTGCAGAAACCGGAAGACCTTGCAACAACCGGCACAAGTTACATTCACTTCCCTGGCCTTGCCTATATCGACTACTTCATCGAGAAGGGCTACATCACCGCCGATCAAAGCGACCCCAGCTACAACGGGTCTGACGCTGCTTGGGTTGCTGCATCTGGCAAGTTGCTGCAGCAAGGTTTTGCAACCAACGAGATTTATAAATATGAAAATGACATCCCCTGGAAAGATGGCGCGCCAGCTGATGTGTCATTCTTTACGGTCGACCAACTCGGATATGACAACTATCCATCGTCAATCACGATGTTGAAAAGCCATGCCGCTGAGTTAGATGAATGTCTCAAGCTTTTCATTCCCAAATTGGCTCAGGCTTGGGTTGATTATTACAACGATCCAACTCCGGTCACCGACGCGATGATTGAGATCAACAACACCTACGACGGATTCTGGAGATTGAGTCCTGAACTCAATACCTTTGGGCTCAATTTGCTTGATGAACTTGAAATTGGCGCAAACAGTCCTGACGGAACCTATTGCTCATTTGATGAAGCAAAAGTACAAACGTTGTATGACATTTTGCAACCGATCTATGCCGCCCAAGGCGTCGAAGTCACCGATGATGTATCAACCGTTTACGACAACAGTTATTGCGCTGGCGCACCAGGTCGCTGATCACTAAAAACGATCAGCAGAACTCAGGCGTCTTTGACGTGCCCATCACGTTGAATGAACGGATCTTTGTCGCTCCACGGGAAGTTGATCCATAAGTCAGTCTTCATCCACGCGTAATCAGCCTGCACAACTGAATGCGACTTTTCATACAAGACTGCGGTGCGTACTTCGCCTACTTTGCCTTCGCAAAACTTCTGCACACTGCGCAAGGTGTGTCCAGTGTCAGCCACATCATCAGCAATCAAAATTTTTGCATCACCGAGATCAACGAAGTCTGGCGCCGGCGGAAGAATGCGCGGTACTTCAAGACGTTCATCAACTCCGGTATAGAACTCCACATTCATCGTGTACACGTTCTTGACAGCAAGCGAATAACCAAGTGCTCCACCAATTAAAAGCCCACCGCGAGCAATCGACAAAATCATGTCGGGGTCATAACCATCTTCGGCCACCATCTGGGCCAAGGCACGTGAGGCCTGTCCAAAGATTTCCCATGTCATGATCTCGCGCTCGTTACTCACAAGTGTCCCTTCAAAGTACTCAGGCCCGTACGCCCTTCGCTCATCACAAATGTAGACGCTGATGCCCAACTGCACCCCATCGCCCCGCTGAACAAGTTGTAAAGCGAGACCCCTTGGCGTTGGGTTACTCGACGGTAATGCCCTTCAGAGAATCGTCTGGAGCGGGTACTTGCGGGTCCATTGTTTGGAGCGCGTTCAAAATGATTTTGGCGACGATCAGATCGCGTGACCATTTCACATCGGCCGGAACGACATACCAGGGCGCATAGGGCCGCGACGTCTCGCGCATCACGTCTTCATAAGCATTTTCGTACAACGGCCAAATCTTGCGATCAGTCAAGTCGCTCGGGTCGTGTTTCCAACTACTTTCGGGATTATCAATGCGCTTTTGCAAACGTTCCCGTTGCACTTCGTGTGACACATGCAAATAGAACTTGATGACTTTGGTACCTTCGTCGACCAACATATGTTCAAAATCGCGAACATGGCGGTAACGGCGTGACCAAGTTTCATCGTCAACAAGATTCTTGACCCGTGGCACCAAAATGTCTTCGTAGTGGCTGCGATTCCACACCCCGACTTCGCCTTTGGCGGGGCAGGCTGCATGACAACGCCACAAGTAATCGTGCATACGTTCGGTACCAGCGGGAACCTTAAAACTCGTCACCTGGACACCGGCCGGATTCATTCCGGTCATGACATGACGTACTAGTCCGTCTTTGCCCGATGCATCACGTCCCTGCAGAACGATGAGCAAACTCTGCTTGGCTTCAGCCATCAACCGATGTTGCTCAAAAGACATGAGGCTGATGGTTTTGGCCAACTCACCTTTGGCTGAATCTTTATCCCAACCCAAGGTGTCATCAGTCGGGAATGAGGCGAGCGACAACGGCTTTCCCGCTGCGACAAGGAATTTACGCATCAATTTGTCGGCCACATCATCTCCGTTACTTTTCTACTATCTCTAAGGTAATTGCTCGTAGGGGCAATGTCGGCAACCACTGACACAGCAATAGTCACGGTCGGCCAAAAATTTGGCAGTAAACACCGTGTAGCCACTCATCGGGTCTCGATACGTCGGTCGCTGCCGGCTCACGGCTTCGCGATGCAAGGTCATAATTGCCTCAAATCGAGGATGATCAGAGTTCAAACGACGTGGGAGTGGCAACTCAACCCCATCTTCTCGCAGTTTCGCCTGATCAGCCATCGTTCTATTGTCGCCTGAACACCCAACTGATGACCGATCAATCGGTGGCAAATTTCAGAAAGATAATTCGTATAAGTGGCCGAAGTGCGTTACTATCGTCACATCGTAGACCGCTACACGGGTCTGCCGAACTGCCACAAGGCACCATAAACAAGGGGGAAACTTGAAAATATATGGACAGTCCAGTCGGCGTACCCGCCGAATTTTAGGAGCAACAGTCGTTGGCTTACTTTCAGTGGTCGCTGTCGCTTGCGGTGGAGATGACTCAAGTAGTTCAAATTCTTCACCCACCGAAACCGCAGCGCCGACCGATTCTGGTGCCCCAGCAACCGATGCACCTGCCGAAGAAACGCCAGTAACTGGTGGAACTTTGCGCGTCGGCCTCGAAGCCGATGTTGACGGTCTCAACCCGACCGCTTCGGCCCTTGCCGTTGCTGGTTTGACCATGGCATCAGCAGTATTCGATCCGTTGTTCACGTTCGATGTTGATGGCAACGCCGTGCCGTATTTGGCCGAATCAATCGAACCTTCGGCCGACTTCATGGTGTGGACAATGAAATTGCGCGCTGGCGTGGTCTTCCACGATGGAACACCTCTCACCACCGACGCGGTCATCAAGCAGTTCGAAATCACTCGTAATGATCCGCTCGTCGGTCTTGCAGTAAAGCCGTACTACCCCGAGACCGACGCCGTTGTGAAGATCGATGATTTAACAATGGAGTTCCACCCCAAAGAGGCCAACCAGTACTTCCCGACAGCTTTGACCGCTCAATTGGGCTACATCGCTTCACCAACCTGGCTTGACGCACTCGTTGCTGACCCGACATTGGAACAGCAGCCCGTCGGAACTGGACCATTCCAGTTTGACAGCCGCACCGAAGACTCAGTCACCAAGTTCGTCCGCAATGACAACTGGTGGGGCACCGACATCATCGGACCGACCTACCTGGATGCCATTGAGTTCTACCCAGTGACCGATCCCGATACTCGTACCGAAATGATTCAAAACGACGAGCTCGACATTCTTCACACAACTGACACCAATCAGTTCCAGACCTACCGTGATGACCCGACGCTCGTCACGAGCATCGACGACAACGGCGAAGAGTACTTCTTGATGATCAACACCGCCAAGGCCCCATTTGATGACATTCGCGTCCGCAAAGCATTGGCACTCGCAACTGATCGTCAGGGCTACTACGACTTGTTCAACTCCGGTGAAGGCCGTATGGCAGATCAGATGTTCACACCTGACAGCCCGTACTTCAACGCCGACGTGACGCAAGAAGGAAATGATCCTGAAGGTGCTGCTGCCCTTGTCGCTGAATACTGCGGCGAGAATCCAGTTGACGACGCTGGCGTAGCACAGTGCACCGATGGAAAAGTCAACATGGAATACCAGTGGTCAGGCCCATCGGTCTTGGCAACTCGTATCGCCGACTTCTACAACGAGAACTGGAAAGCTTCGTTCAATGTGACATTCGATGAGAAGTCACAGGCCGACAACATTCAAGAAGCTGCCCTTGGTATCTACAACGTGGTGGGCTGGCGTCAATTTGGTGCCGAAAACCCCGGTGACGATCGTGTCTGGTTGGAGTGCCGCAACATTGGTGGCATTTCACTCAACTGGCCGCGCTTTTGCGACGAGGCTCGTGATGCATTGATCATGGAAATCGCTAATCCGGCATCGCCAGATGAGCGCGTCGGTTCGATCCAGAAATTGGTCCAGAACCTTCACGATTCTTACGCTTATGTCTTCATGACTCACTCGTCGTGGGCTATCGTCAGTACCGACAAGGTTCACGGAAATTGTGATCGTAAGTCACCCGAAGGCAATGCCCTCGTGTGCTCAATCAACGGTCGCATGTTCTTCCAGTCAACTTGGCTATCCAGCTGAGTAGATAGTTAGACCCTAGAAAGAATTCATTTAGATTTATGCGTTATTACGTTCAGAGGGTCGCCTTAGCTATTCTTCTTCTCCTTGCAGTGAGCATGCTCACGTTCGGAGCGTTGAATATCTTGGGCGACCCTTTGTTCAATATTCTTGGTCCCGTTGCTGGCGATGTGAATAATCCCGACAGCATCAAAATGATCGCCTTAGCCAAAAAAGAATTCAGTCTCGATCGGTCTTTACCCGTGCGTTACTTCATCTGGTTATCAGATTTTGTGCGCGGCGACTTTGGCGTCACTTTCAGTTCCACTGGCCAGCCGCCAGTTTCAGGCGTCATTAGCGAACGCCTCCCGCGAACGATCTCACTGGTTTTTCTTGCCCAAATGTTCGCAGTACTGGTTTCAATTCCTTGGGCGATTATCGCTGCTGCCCGAGCCGGAAAAATCAGTGATCGTATTTCAACAATCAACGCTTTTTTCTTAGTCGCGATGCCCAACTTCGCGATCGCTGTGATTTTGAAGTTTGTTTTCAGTCTCAAACTCGGATGGACCCCAATCACCTACATGGCTGACGATCCTCTCCGCAGTCGCTTGTTTCAACTACTTCTTCCCGCTCTCACCATTGGTCTTCCTGTTGCCGCTGTGTACCAGCGACTTTTGCGCACCGACCTCATTACGACGTTGCAACAAGACTTCATCCTCTTGGCCCGCACCAAAGGCTTGTCCAAAACTCGCATCCTTTTTGTCCATGCGCTTCGACCCTCGCTGTTTTCATTCATCACCGTGGTCGGCCTCAACACTGGCGCTCTGATTGGCGGATCAATTGTCGCCGAAACTGTCTTTCGAATCCCTGGCATCGGTTCAACACTCGTTGAATCAATTTTCCGTAATGACTTCCCGGTCGTTTTGGCGATTGTCATGATCGTCGCTTCAGCCTTTGTTGTCATCAACTTGTTGGTTGATTTCGCTTACACCCTGATTGATCCGAGAGTCCGTCGATGAGCAATACTTCTGTGACAGCCGCACCCGAAGACATTGTCGTGCCCAAAAAACTTGGCTTTGGTTTTTGGTTATGCGTGATTTGGGTTGGGCTCATGGCCTTTATCGCAATCTTCGCCTCGGTCTTGCCGCTCAAAAGCCCCACTGCCAACTTCCTTAATTCAGCCCAAGGACGACCCCCGTATGCCCCATCATGGAGCCATTGGTTTGGCACCGACAAAGATGCCCGCGATGTGTTTTCGCGTTCGATGTATGGTGCGCGAATTTCACTCACGGTCGGTTTTACGGCCATCACTGCCGGATTCCTCATCGGTGGAACACTTGGCGTGATCTCTGGTTACTACAAAGGCTGGATCGATCGCATTAGTTCATTCGGGTTCATTGTTCTTTTGTCGTTCCCCTCGCTTGTCTTAGCAATCTTGCTCACCTCACTCATTGACCGAAACCTGTTAACGGTTTCTTTGGTGCTCGGCCTGCTCAGCATTGCGCCAGTTGGACGACTCGCTCGGGCTGCGACCTTGCAATATGCCGATCGCGAATTTGTCTTGGCAGCGCGACAAATCGGCGCGACCAATCGTCGCATCATCATCAAAGAGATCCTTCCTAACGTGGCGATCCCGATGTCATCGCTGGCGTTGCTTGGTATGGCCGTCGCAGTCGTCGCCGAAGGCGGTTTGGCTTTCCTCGGTTTCTCGGTGCAAAAAGGCATCACTTGGGGCGGACTCATCCAACTAGGATCAGATGCTTCAAAGACCCTGCAGAACGCTCCATGGATCGCTTTTTTCCCCATCTTGATGTTGTTTTTAACCGTGCTGTCATTGAACTTCGCCGGTGATCGTTTACGTACCTTCTTCGATGTCAAAGAGACCACGCTATGACGCAAACAGATTTGGTCCGTTCCGAACTTGAGCCGCTCGTTGAGACGATTGATGTTAAGACTCACTTCAAAACACCCCGCGGGATTGCGCGAGCAGTCGATGGAGTATCAATTCAAATTCGTCGCGGTCAGTCTCTGGGCGTTGTTGGCGAATCTGGTTCGGGTAAAACGGTTTTGTCGCGTTCGATCATGGGACTACTGCCGCGTAACGGCGTGATCCGTGAAGGATCAGTGCGCTATCGAGGTCAAGAAATCGGTAACTGCTCAGACAAAGAAATGCAAAGCATTTGGGGTCGAGAGATGGCGATGATCTTTCAAGACCCCATGACATCGCTGAATCCAGTGATGAAAGTCGGAAAGCAAATCTCTGAATCTCTGCGCAAAAATTTGGGAATGTCAGCAAATGAGGCTCTTGCGGTTGCCGAGAAATTACTCCATGACGTTCGTATCCCCGAACCAGCGCGCCGCTTGAATCAATACCCTCATGAACTCTCGGGCGGAATGCGTCAGCGAGTCATGATCGCGATTGCTATGGCATGTGGTCCCAATATGTTGTTTGCCGACGAACCGACAACTGCTCTTGACGTCACAGTGCAAGCACAGATTCTTGAATTGTTAAGTGAGCAAAAGCGCGATCGCAATATGTCGCTTTTACTCGTGACCCACAACCTCGGCGTTGTTGCTGGCTACACCGACGAGATCGCCGTGATGTACGGCGGCAAAGTTGTCGAGAAGGCACCAACCAAGACATTGTTTGCCAACACCAAGATGCCGTACACCGAGGCTTTGCTCAGCAGTATCCCGCGTCTTGATCAACCCTCGCACTCACGCTTGACGACGATCCCTGGCCGGCCTCCTGATTTAGTCAATCCGCCCAAGGGTTGTCGCTTCGCACCACGTTGTGCGTATGTTCGCGATCTGTGCCTGAACGAAGAACCAGAACTTGAGCAAGCAGATTCACCCGATCACACGTATCGCTGTTTCTACCCAGTCGGCTCACCCGAATACTTCGAACGCCGAGTTGAATTAACCCGCAAAGGCGAACTTGTCGCGTCTGAAGGATCGAACTAATGGCTGGCACAGGTAAAGCTCATCTTCGCGATGACAAGAATGTTCTCTTGCGAGTTGAAGACCTCGTCGTCGAATTTCCTATTGGTCGCACCGGCCTGAAAGTCAATGCAGTGAGTGGAATCTCCTTTGATGTACTCAAAGGCGAGACTCTCGGCATAGTCGGCGAATCAGGCTGCGGTAAGAGCACCACTGGTCGCGCCATCATGCAGCTCCCGAGTCCCACATCTGGCTCGATCATGTTTGACGGCACCGAACTCACCACATTGTCAGGTGAAGCCATGCGTGAAGCTCGCACCAAAATTCAGATGATCTTTCAAGATCCGATTTCATCGCTCAACCCCCGTCGAAATGTGCGCGACATTGTGCTTGAGCCTTTGTCAATCTGGAAGCGTGGCACAACTGCCGAGCAGTTAGCCGCAGTTGACAAAATTCTTGAACACGTCGGCATCGATCCGCAACGCGCTGCCGAAAGTAAGCCCCACCAATTCTCTGGAGGCCAGTGTCAGCGCATCTCCATTGCGCGATCGCTCGTACTCAATCCACAGATGATCATTTGTGACGAGCCAGTGTCGGCCCTAGACGTCAGCGTGCAGGCTCAGGTGGTCAACCTTCTCGAAGACCTGAAAAAGCAATTCGAGTTGACGCTTGTATTCATTGCTCATGACTTGGCTGTCGTCAAGAACATCAGTGATCGCATTGCCGTGATGTACCTCGGAAAGATTTGCGAAGTCTCCAGCAGCGACGATCTCTATCGCAATCCTGCCCACCCCTACACCGATGTCTTGTTGTCATCGATTCCAGTACCCGACCCTACAGTTGCGGTCAAAAAGGTCGTAGTCGACGGCGAACCACCATCGCCGGTTTCGCCGCCTTCTGGCTGTCGCTTCAACCCCCGTTGCCCAAATGCATCAGATCGTTGCCGCAGCGAAGAACCGACATTGCGCGAGATTGAGCCAGATCACTTCGTGGCTTGTCACCATCCGCTCACCGGCGGCGAAGCACCCGTTTCAGTGCACTTCAAATAAGACGTTACAAATTCACTGCTACAGATTCACTTGTTCTGAAAATTTGGTGGCCGCTTTTCCATAAACGCCATCATTGCCTCACGGGCATCTTCAGTGCGACTGGCCATAATCTGCTGCCGATTCTCTAAATCAATGGCCGATTGCATTGCCGGTATCTCGAGAGCCGTCCACATCGCTTCTTTGGTGAGCGCAACACCAAACGGAGTATTGAGCATGATCTGTTCGGCCTTGGCGATCGCGACTTTTTCGAGATCACTATCGGTAACGCGATCAACAAGTAGGCCAATGCGATACGCCTCAGCAGAATCAATCACTCGTCCGGTCAACATCATCTCTTGCGCTCGAGCGACTCCAACGATGCGCGGCAATAGCCAAGACGTCCCGATATCGCAAGCCGAGAAACCAACGCGAATGAATGCCACGTTGAACTTTGATGATTCGGCTCCGATTCGAATGTCGCTGCCCAGCACCAACGCCAATCCTCCACCAGCGGCTGCTCCATTGACTGCAGCAATAATCGGTTGCGGAATCGACCGCATATGCGACATCAAACCAGCAATGTGTTTTTGCACAGCGAACGACCGCTGCACAGCACCGAAATCTTCGGTATTCGGAGCATCCCCGTATCCAGTCAGGTCAAGTCCAGCACAAAAACCCCGACCCGCTCCCGTCAAAATGACGACTCGGCAATCGCCGTCAATCGCAATGCGATCAAGCACCTGATGCAGTCCCTCAACAAGTTCGGTCGTCATGGAATTGAGTCGCTCCGGGCGGTTCAACCGAATCACTATCACTCCAGGGATTGGCCTCTCAAGGATGATGACTGGTGTTGGTGACTGGGCAGGGCTCATGTAGACATTCTGCCGACTCACGTGATGCCACTACTAGTCCTGATAACCCAAGCGCCGAAGCGACCCGTGTTAGCGTCGTGATGTGCGCTTTTGTACGCATGCCTATGTCTGACACCGCGAGCAACTCCACACCATCAAAGGTCAACCAAGACGATTCAAGTCTGTGGCGATCGGCGCTTAAGCATGCGAGTTTGGCGTATCTCTTTTCGCGCTTGGCAACCATGGTAGGAGCCGCCATTGTTGCGGCCGAACTTCGGGCTGACGAAAACAAGATCAAAGAGCATCTTGTTTGGGGCTTCTTAGGCAAAGTAGATCCGCACGCTCGTTCTGGATCGCTTCCCAAATCAGCAGGTTCGATGATCCTTGATGTACTCACGTCGTGGGATGGCATTTGGTACATGCGCATTGTTCGATACGGCTATCCAACTTTTGTTCCACAGCACATTACGTACGACGACACCCAGGCGCGGCTGGCATTCTTTCCCGCATACCCGAATCTCGTTCGTATCGTCAATGCCATCCTTCCTGGTGGCGACACCTTGGCAGCATTAGTTCTGAACTTTGTTCTTGGCGCTGGCTTCATACTCATCATCGGACTACTTGCTCGTTCATGGTTTGGAGTTTCCGTCGCTAAGCGAGCAATGATTTTATGCGCGTTATTTCCCGGAAGTTTCGTGTTGTCATTTGCCTACAGCGAAGCATTATTACTTTTTCTCGCAGCTGCGTGTTTGTATTTGTTGCAAAAAGAAAAATGGCTTTTTGCCGGCGTAGTTGCAATGCTTGCGACGGCTACTCGACCTAATGGAATTGCGGTCATCGCGGCCTGCGCGGTAGCGGCTTATTTAGCTTGGCGACAAACGAAATCCCTTCGCCCATTCATCGCACCGCTGTTGTCACCCATTGGTTTCGTCGGCTACCAGTTATGGATCAACCACCATGCTCATGAATCTGGGGTGTGGTTCAGAGTCCAAGGCGAAGCTTGGAAAGAAGGGGCAAGTTTCGGCTTGACAGCTATTCGACGAACTCTCGAGGCATTTACTCAGCCGCTCACGTCTCCCACCGACCTGATTACCGCCGCCTCGTTTGTTGTGACACTCTTTTTGTTGTGGTTGGTCTGGAAGAGACATCGCATACCATTACCAGCTCTCGCCTACAGCCTGATTGTTATCGCGTTGATGTTGTTGCCTTCGACCGTCACTGCTCGACCGCGCTTTCTGTTTACCGCATTTCCGCTCTTCATCGCGGCAGCGGTTTGGCTTGATCATCCAAAACGCAAAGAATGGTGGCCTTATATCGTTGGATTCTCCCTGTGTGGCCTAACGACCCTCACGGCCCTGTACGGCGCATACGGGGCGATTCCGTGACTCAATGGCTGCGTCGTCGTTACGACGTCTGCATCATTGCTCTGCTCGCTTATCTTCCGTTACTGCTGTCCGCCCCAGGCAAATTGCCAGCCGACACCAAGTTGTACCTATATCTCAATCCGGGCCGATTACTCAGTGATGCCGCCTGGACGTGGGATAACCGCCAGCTCGGTGGATGGGTCCCCCACCAAAATGTTGGATACCTATGGCCGACCGGTCCATGGTTCGCCTTTTTTGATTGGCTGAATATTCCCGACTGGATCGCCCATCGATTGTGGCTCGGATCCCTTCTTATCATCGCTGGCCTCGGCGCACGATGGCTCGCGAAGTTGCTTGAACTGCCCGCAAAGTCATACTTCATCGCTGGAGTTGCCTATCAACTATCTCCATATGTACTGCCATATATTTCGCGCACATCGGCTTTGCTTTTACCGTGGGCGCTTCTTCCTTGGATCGTTGGCCTGACTCTTAAAATCATTCATGAACCCAAGCTGAAGTACTTTGCAATTTTCGGATTGATCATCATGTCGTCGGGAGGATTGAACGCCACCGCACTTCTTATGATTGCCCCAGCACCAGTCATTTGGTTGATTGACGCTTGGAGCACTCGCAAAATTTCGTGGAAGCGAGCATTGTCGCTGACGGGTCTGCTCGGTCTCATTTCGGCAGTGATGAGTGCTTGGTGGGCTGCCGGCTTATCGGTGCAAGGCAAGTACGGTGCTCCGGTGCTTTCGTACAGCGAGGCCCTTCAATCAACGTCGGCAACTTCCACTGCTACTGAAGCACTACGTGGCCTTGGGTATTGGCTTTTTTACGACCGCAACAAAATCACTGCGCTCACTTCGGCGTCAACGCCATACCAAAACAATCTGTTGATCATTGTCGTTGGAGTTGTTTTGGTTGTCGCTAGTTGCTTTGGCCTTCTGTGCCATCACAAGCTCAAGCGACCACTGAGTTTGATGCTTCTCATTGGAGTCGTGCTGTCCGTCGGCGCATATCCATCAGATTCGCCGTCACCATTGTGGTCGTACTTCGCTGACAATCCCAAGAGTGCCGTGAGTTTGGCATTGCGGTCATCATCTCGTGCAGTTCCATTGATTGCGTTGGCTCTCGCAATTGGCTTGGCGATTTTTGTGCATCGAGCACTCATGTATTTTTCGCAGCCTTCGCCTGGCCTCACTCGCGCGGTTTTGCCGTTTACTCTTTTACTCGTTTGCATGAATGTGCCGGCACTCTTTGGCGGTCGTTACATCGATCCCGCAATTTCTCGTCCAGAGACATTGCCCACCGCGTGGACTCAAGCCGCCACATTGCTCGATCAACGTTTTGATGCTGGACACACTGGTTCAGTGTTGATTCTCCCTGGTATCGAATCGGCGGCCTATCGCTGGGGCTATCCCGTTGACCCGATTCTCCCGGGCATTACCAAGAAGCCGCTAATCACTCGAGATTGGCTACCTTTAGGAAGCGCTCCTTTCATGGATTTGCTGTATGCCCTCGATGACTCATTTCAAAATGGAACCGCCGACGCCAACAGCATTGCCCCTATCGCACGATTACTCGGTGCCGACACGATCATGGTTGTGAACTCGTATCAATACGAGCGATTTGGTGTACCTCGTCCTGAAAGATCAGCAGCGCTTATTGCTTCAGCTCCTGGTCTCACGCCAATTGCCGATTTCGGAAAACCCTCCATCAATCTCGCTGAAGAATATGAAACCAATGATCTGCTCGACTACCCCGCGACTGCACTGCCCGAAATTTCACTCTATGAAGTGAGTGATTCTTCAGCAGGCGCCCGAATCACTCAGAACCCCGTTGTCGTTTCTGCTGATGGTACGGGACTCGTCGATCTTGCTCGAGCAGGTCTGATCGACGGGAAGAGCACTCTTGTTACCTCCGGTGCGCTGAGCCATTCGGCATTGAGCGATGCACTCGCCAACACTCCTGAACTCATCGTGACCGACAGCAATCGCAAGCGCGCCCACCAATGGCGCGGTTCGCAAGAAGTATGGGGAGCAACCGAAGGAGTCGGCCCCGTCCTGGATTCATTTGACGCCTTTGATAATCGCTTACCCGTTTTCCCTTCGGCGACGAATCGCTTGGAGACATACTCCATCTCCGAAAACTATTCAGGATCCGTTATGTCAGCCACTGCTTACGGCGCCCTGTTGTCATACTTGCCCGAGTACCGACCGAGCAATGCCAACGACGGAGATATCAATACTTCATGGTTAATTGGTTGGGGCGTTGATCCAATCGGCCAAATTTTGACGTACACGAGCAACCTTGGCCAACCAAAGGTTGAGCATCTCGAACTCGTTCCGGCGCAATTATCTTTTGAGCAACGGCAGATCAACGCAATCTCGGTCAGCGTAGAAGGTTCACCATGGACTAGTTATGCGATTGACCCGAGCGCTTCAATGACTCGTATCGAACTTGATCAACCAGCACAGTCGGTCCGCATCAGAATTGACGGAGTGACCGAGGGAGACAACCAACTCCCCGTGGGATGGGCCGAAGTTTTGCCTCCCGCCTTCCAACGCTCCGAAGAAATCACCGTGCCAAGCGATGCAACGATGCTCGTCAAACCGACCACACCTGTTTCATTTGTCTTCACTCGATTGCGCGCCGACCCGTACGATCCACGACGACAAGATCCTGAGCTCTCAATCAACAGAAACTTCTTCGTCACTCACCGCAGCAGTTTCACAATCAGTGCTCAAGCCACTACTACTGGCAACGCCGAGGTCAGCTCGACGTGCCGAGATGACCTACTCACTATCAACTACCTAAAGGTCTTGACAAAAATAACTCAAGTTCAAGGCTCTACTGTCACCATTGAATCTTGTGAAGAATTCACCTCTGAACGCGGTCTACGTAATATTCAGACTCCAGCAGATTCGCCAATCGTCATGAACCAGTTAGTACTGCGCTCAACGCGCGCCAAAGATGCTTCGCTGTCAATCACCACCCCAACGATTGACACACGCTCTCAACGCACAACTTCCATCAATTCGTGTACCAACGGTTGTTGGCTTGAATTGAACGACGGTTGGAACATCGGGTGGGAAGGATCTTTGTCGGATCAAACGCTCTCCGACCCCGTTGCCAGCGCTGGCGGACGTTTGCTGTGGCACCTGCCAGATACTCAAGATGGCACCCAGTTTGAGACCAACTGGACCCCCCAATTGCGCATGTGGATCGGTATCGGCGTCACTTTATTCGGCTTACTTCTTGGCCTAGTGGTTCTTGCCTTCCCTCGCTTACGACGACGTTCCTTACGCCCCGACACAGAAGAAATATCTCAACTAGTTCTGATTCACTCTGCTCTCACGGTGGTGACGAGCGCAGCCATCATCGGCGCAGTGGTGATCTCACCGCTATACGGACTCTTGGCGGGAATCATCACCGCCGCAACCTTCCGTTCACGATCGATACACAAGGCCGGACTGGTGCTCATAGCCCTCGGCATGCTGTTCTTGATCGCCCAACAAATTCGCATCGGTGCAGTTCCGAGTTTTGGCTGGCCATCGGTCTTTCGTCGTTCACATCGCCCCATTTTGCTCGGAATTGTCCTCATTTCGCTGTCAACTTGGATGGCTGCCCGTCCCAATCAGAATGAACCTGCCGACCCAACCGCTAGCGTTTCACCATTGTGACTACCAAAGTTCGCCCCTGCCTGAGCGTGGTTATCCCGTGCTACAACGAAGAAGCAACAATTCAATCACTCATCAACTTGGTCCTTGATTCAAAATGGGTCGCCGAGGTCATCGTTGTTGATGATGGATCCAAAGATCGATCCCGCGAGATTTTGGCGAGTATCGACAATGCGAAGGTACGCGTTGTCCTCCATGAAGTGAATCAAGGCAAGGGAGCCGCTCTTCGAACTGGCTTCCAACATGCAACATCAGAGTTTGTCATCGTGCAAGATGCCGATCTTGAATACGATCCTTCCGAATATTCGCTCGTCCTTGAACCATTACTTGATAATCGAGCCGATGTTGTGTTCGGGTCACGATTTTTAAGTGGCCGCCCCCACCGTGTTCTCTATTTCTGGCACAGCCTTGGCAATAAATTCTTGACCTTGATGTCCAACATGTTTACCGACCTCAACCTCACCGACATGGAAACTTGTTACAAGTGTTTTCGACGTGAAGTCATTCAGTCCATCAAGATTGAAGAAGATCGATTCGGATTTGAACCCGAAATCACCGCAAAGCTTGCGAAATCTCGTGTACGTATTTACGAGGTCGGAATTTCGTATTCGGGCCGCACCTACGATGAAGGTAAGAAGATCGGCTGGCGAGACGGCGTCCGTGCGGTGTATTGCATTGTTCGCTACTCAAAAGTTGGCGACAAACTCGGACCGCTACTGAAGCGTTAGTTCTTTCGATCGCGAAACTTTCTCTGCACTAATTTCACGCTCTGATTCAAACGGTGTGAAATTCCCCACCGGGTCACGAGCAACATCGACTCAGCGATGATTCGTCCAGACATCTTTGACGTTCCATTTTCGCGATCAACAAAAAGAATCGGCACTTCACTAATCTTCGATCCGCGACGCGAGAGACGAACAACGAGTTCTGAAAGAAACGCGTAGCCCTCGGCCTTAGTTGTTTCCGGAGCGATTGAAGCCAAAGCCAATGCTCGATAGGCGCGAAATCCGGAGGTGCAGTCGCGAACTTTCACACCGAGAACTGCGGCCGTATATAAATTGCCCCAACGTGACAGCAGTCGACGATGAATCGGCCAATTCTTGGTGCCACCTCCGTTCACGTAACGCGAACCAATGACTGCATCTGAACCAGATTCAATTGCTGCAAGCATTGCCGGAATCGAAAGCGGGTCGTGCGAGAAATCGACATCCATCGAGACGACGACATCAACGCCCTGCGAAATCACATGGGCAAACCCTTGTCGATAAGCGCTTCCCAGACCTTGTTTGCCCGGACGGTGCAAAACTTCGATTCCACCAAGTTCAACTGCACATCGTTCTGCGATGTCACCAGTTCCGTCAGGACTATTGTCGTCGACCACAAATAAGCGACTATCGGGCAATACCTGCCGAAGTTGAGTCAGTAAACGCGCGATATTTTCGCTTTCGTTATAAGTAGGTAAAACAACAGCAACAAGCACGAATGACTACCTTAGTGATTCAACTGGCACGCCAGGTGCCACTGAGTACATTGCAACGGGTTGACCCAAAGAAATCAATTGCCGAACGACGGCTGCAATGTCATCTGGCAGTGGTGGCTCGGCGAATATTAATGAGGCGCCTGGAGTTTCTAAGGTAGCGACCAATTCACCACGCCCAGCATCTGTCAGCATTCGGGCAATATCTTTCAACAATTTTTGCGCCAATAATTCTTCAGACGCCGATCGCGGATTTGCCTCTCCGAGTTTGATTAAGGCCGGATCAGCATCAGCGTTCTTGATTGCCGGTCCAACAACAACCCACAATATTTGATCAACCTGATCCTCAAACCGCACCCGATGCGGAAGTGCAGCTGCAGCCTGGAATGCTTCGACGCCAACATCAAATCCTTGACGTTCAAGTTCAAGCACTGACCCGAAGCCCGTCGCATTCAAGGTGTACGGGTCGTACATCCTCAATAAGTATTTTTCATCCCGATCCAATTTCGGAACGACTTCTGGAATGAGGTCGGCCAAAATACGCGACTCAGTCCTACCCGGAAGCTTGACTCGATCTGCGGTTTGCAATGAACTCATCACCAACAGACCCACGACCATCACTGCGCCGCCAACAACCAAAGTTCGAATTGCCACTCGCGAACTGCGCAACTTTTCTAAAACTTGGTATGTCCTCATCAAGAAAAATGATGAAGTGGTCGTCGTGAGCGCCGAAAGAATCCAGAACCAACGCACTGTGTACTCGTAATAAGGACCGAAAATTCGCAAAATGGAGAATGAACCAAGGAGCACAAAACCAGCCATCATCAACTGCCAGCGCAGCATTGTCGCTTGTTTTGTTTGCTTTACTTTCCATGTAGCCCATGCCCACAAAACGATGAGCAATATGCAACCGATGTAGCGCGCCCAACCTTCAGCAGGCGCATCAGAACCCGGACCCGATAACCACAGGCCAAAGAGATTGAACTGGGTCGCGATCACTCGCACTGCCATGCTCAAACTCATCGTCGGCTCAGATGGTGTCACAAAATGTTCCCACAGTATTGAGAGATTGCCAGGCGATCGACGCCACTGATCAATAAACACTGGCGCCCACACGACAAGCAGTGCAAACAAACCAAGCAATACACCGCTGCGAATTTTTGACCACGTTTGTGAGACACCTAAAAACTTTGATTCTGTAGTACGGCATTCATCACGCACCCACACCACAATCGAAGCCAGCAAGGCACCGACAACGAGAACTGCGTAACCCGCATGGCATTGCAGACAATAACTACCGACAATGACTGCAGCGATCAACGAAAGTCTTTTATGTTTCGCACTTGCTATCGGCGCAACAACTTCACCGATCAAAAATACGAAGACAGAAAATGGCAAGATTGCCAACCACGGATTCCAGGGTTCAACCATGAAATCTGGACCAGAAGCACGAATCACTATCAGAGCTACCAAAGCCGTCAAGGCTGCCAACAACCGCCCGCCTCGATGGAACGCCAAACGAACTGCCAACACGACGGATGCGATGTGCACACTGGCGGCTGCAGCTAAGAGAGCATGACTACTACGGCCACCTAATACATAGACCGGCAACATTGCGACCCATAACCCCGGACCTGGATGTGAACCCTGAAACCCGGTGTCACTCACGATTCGCCCAGCAGCGCCAACTAATGGTGGGTTGCTGAAAAAACCGCGCATATGTAATTCGGCTTGGGCCATATCGCCTGCAGGAAACCAGGCGCTCCCCCGCAGCAACACAACGAGGGCAACAATGATCGGTGTCACTGCAAGGGTCGAGGCCACGATGACAAATAGCCACATGGCTCGACGGGACAACCCGGCCACTGCAGACGACGTCATCTGTGAAGAATACTTCACGACGACCGACCAACAACTTGCTGGTACAGCGGCTGCAACACTCCAGCGGCCAATGCATCCCAGGTCAATGTTCGAGCCCGCTGCTCGGCTTGTCGTGCCAATGTGGTGCGCAGTGCATCATCAAGTAGCACATCGGCGATCACACGACCGAGATTTTCTAATGGCGCGAGTAGCCCAGTTTCGCCATTCAAAACTGAACATCGGTGACCGCTGATATCTGTTGCCACTGCTGGAGTGCCGCACCTTGCAGCTTCAGTGAGAGCCAACCCCCAACCTTCGGCCAATGATGCACTCGCGATGACCCACGCTTGGCGATATTGATCACGGAGTTCTTCTCTGGTGACACGGCCCAGCAATGTCACCCAATCTTGGGCTTGATTCTGCTCAATCCATTCAACAATTTTTACTCGATCTGGACCATCTCCAACCAAAGTCAAAGTTGTTCCTTCAACAAATCGTCGCGTGTACTTAACCTGTTCCATGAGTTCGATAAAACGTTTCACCGGAGCTTGTCGACCCACCGCCACCACTGACGGGTGCCGTGTCTTCACACCACCCGCTGAAAAGAAATCATCGACGCCTACCGGACCAGTTGTGACGAGTCCTGGTTTCCAACCTAAATGAATCAATTCTTCGCGCGTATCGTCCGACGTCGTCACCGTCGGAGTCCGTCGGTAGAACGGCGGAGCAAATTTCGTTTCTAATCCCCGACCAATGGCAGCGAGCGGAGGAGAAAACATTTGATTCCACATCGGGCCATGCACATGATGAAGAATCAGAATTCTCGGACGCCGACACCATAACGGCGACAACCACGGAACACCATTCCAAATTTCAACGAGAGCATCGTATTTGCCCATTCGTCCGAAGGTCTCGCTCACCATGGTTCGTGGAAAGACCGACATCCGTCCACCACGACGAACCACGTCATAACCACTCCGCACTGCTGTTGACGGCTTGCCAACAGCATGTGAAGTTCGATGTAGCACCGACAGACCAGCCTCTTGCCAGCGTTTCATAAATTCATGAGCATGATCTTCAGATCCGCCCGCTTCATCATCATCAAAATCGCGCCACGCCAAAACATGAACACGCTTGACACCATGTCCGATCATCGCGTTTGCCATTTCTGGAACAGTTAAATCAGACATCACTGAACATTCGCCACGATCATTCGGGCAACCCGTTGTTGACCAGCAATAGTCAACCCATCTAAATCACGAACGATGACGTATCCAATGCCATTCTCATCGGGCAGACAGTCGTCCCACCATAAACAGTCAACATGCTCATCAACGTCGGCCAACAGACTTGAAGGATCAACAATACGCACCTCAAGTTTTTGCAAGGCGACAACTATCGGATCTACTGCAACCGACAACCCAGTGACGATGACCGAATGATCTGCTTCAAATCTTTGTAACGCATCAACGACATTTTGAGCCGCTTCATCTGTCTCCATTTCACACGACTCAAATGAAACTGGCGGAACCAGCGATATGACGATTCCAAGCTGTGGTTGAACATCAGCGCTCTCCAAAACACCCGGCACATCGCACCACGATTCGGGCGCATCAACCCAAGCCACGGTCAGACCCTCTTCGATCAAGCGCCGACTCACCACAGTTTGGGCATTTTTCAGATCGCCATTTCCGATGATCAACACCGCTGGTTCATGGTCCACATCGCCAGAACCCTCGATTCCTGGCCACCACCAGTACACCACCGCCGACAACGCAACGAATAGCGATACAGCCACCCTCCAACGCGGTCGCGACAAGGCAAGAAAAGGACGGCGAGCGATATTCACGACACCACGAAAGTACCATCCGATCAGCCAATTTCAGGTCATTCCAGAGGTCCAGCCATCGGTATCTAGGTTCATCGACCGAACTCCCTCAGCCAACCTTTGAGACTGTCTAACATTGAGCAATCAGCCCGTCCGCCCTTTTTTCGTCTATTCGGCGCCCCGCCGCTTTCCTTGGAGTTATTGGCTTCATTCGACTGTGCGTCATGGTTGCTCGACTCAATGAAGGCAGCTCGCAAGGTCACTGGCTGGACATTATTTTTTGTGTCTCGGCGATCTTCCCTCTGTTCCTGATTGGCCAGTCAAGTCTTGAGTATTTCTGCCCCGGTCCTTCTACCCGCCGTCGCATAGCAACTATTGCGTCTCTCACGTATGTCACGTGGTGGACAGTTTTGGTTGGTGCGCTTGTCACCCAACCTCAACTTGAGGTCTCTCCCAGCCGCTTGGTTTCGACAGCCTTGTTCTTTGGCCACAGCCAACCCTTCGTCGGACCAGCCGTCGGTTTTTCGATTCTCATCACTTTCATAGCGCTCGTCATCGCGATAATTCGCGGCCGATCGTCAACGGACGTCGACCACACCCAACCACTGCTCTCGTCAAACTTTTCCCACCGAGCGATTTCTGTTCTTGCGTACTTTGCGCCCGGCTTTTTTCTGTTCTCTCGAATCTCGGTCGATCTCATCGCCCGCCAACATGTCGAGCGAGTCATCCTCAATGCTGACGGCAACGCAGAAACCCTGGTTGGTCCACAATTCACCAGCTTCATCTGGGCCGTCTGCACTTCAGGAGCCTTGGGATTACTGCTGGTCATCGGTGTTTGGATGACCGCCAACATCATCGCCACGAACAAGTTGGTGATTCCGCAGTTTCGAACGTCGTATCTTGGCCTGCTCGCTCTCGCACTCATTGTTCGACTTGGAACTTTGCTCGTTGTCGCTCCAACTCGCACTGATGGCGGAGATCCGCTCTTTTATCATTCAACGGCAAATTTGCTCGCCACCGGTCATGGCTTTCCCGAACCACTGAACTTCATCGCATATCAACAATGGCGAGCTAGCGCGCTACATGGTCCGCTATATCCCCTGGTGCTATCCATCAGTTCACGACTCGGTGGCACCACATATTTTGATCACAAGTTTTTGTCGCTACTCATCGGAACTGGAGTCGTCGCCTTTGTTGGCTTAGTTGCACGACGAGTAGCCCCACAGAAATATCGCAACCCCATTGCTTTGCTCGCAATGTTCTTCGCGTCGATCTACCCCAACTTGTGGCTGGTTGATGGTGTGATGTTCCCAGAAGGCCTCATGGCTTTATGCACAACCGCTGCCGTCTATTCCGCGTACCGATGGAAAGATTCGCAACAGAAATCATCGCGATATCGTTGGGCCGTTGCGATGGGCACACTTATTGCCCTTGCAGCACTCGCACGCGGCGAAGGATTGTTGCTCACGGTTCTCTTGATCGCTCCATGGATATTTCTCCGACGCGAACTCTCGCTTCGTACTCGCGCGAAGAACATTGCCATCGCTGCGTTGGCGTGTCTCATCGTGCTCGCACCGTGGTTCATCAGAAACACCCGTTCATTTGAAGAGGTTGTTCCGCTATCGACGAACGGAAACGAATTATTCGTTTACGCGAATTGCGATGAGGCATACTCCGGAAAATTCATGGGCTTTTGGTTATTTGATTGCCAAGAACAACTGCGTCGTGAAGGAATTGATGCAACAGGTGACGAAGCTCAAAAATCACTCTTCTGGCGTGAAAAAGGATTCGCTTACGCCAGAGACCATATAGGCGACTTGCCGAAGGTCATTGCTGCTCGTGTGGGTCGCCAGTGGGAACTTTTCCGTCCGTGGCAGAACACCGAATTCGCACCCATTGAAGGACGTAACAAGAACGCCGCCCGAGCTGGACTCTTCATGTACTACGGCCTTGCCGCGGCGGCTATTTATGGCGCGTACCTGATCCGCAAACGACGAGCCGGCCTGCTTCCCCTCGGCGCGCTTTTTGTCAATGTCACGTTGACTGCAATGTATGCATACGGCACGACGCGCTTTCGAGTACCTGCCGAACCCGCACTCTGTGTCCTCGCAGCAGTCGGTCTCTTCCCACTGCTCAGTCGTCTTCGAAAAAAGTTTGCACTGTCAGACCGACACCTTGAGTCTTCTCCTCAGCCGAATTACTACCCGTTTGTACATGGCGGAACCGTCAACATAAAACGAGCCTTTCATCGTGCCGCGTTGTCGACATGGGCCTCGATTGCAATAGTCGGTTCAGCAATTGCGTTGGCACTACCCGCACTCTTTCGAGCGGTTGGCTCATCGATGGAAGAAGGCTTCATGCTGGTCTTCCCCGAACGGGTCATCAAGGGCGATATTGCCAACGTCGATTTCTTGCATCTGTATGGACCGGGATCACTACATCTCTTGTCATTGTGGATGCGCGTCTTTGGCGTCACGCTGACTTCTGAAAGAACTTTTGGATTACTGCAACACCTTCTCATTGTCGCTGGTCTGATGGTTCTCTGTCGACCATGGGGTAAAAGGCTCTCCACGCTGGTCGGTCTGTTCTCGCTGATTTTTGTCTTCACTCCAATCGGACTGCAAGCATTGGCCTGGAGTGGTGGCGTTGGCATAGCACTGTGGTCGGTGATCTTCGTGATCCGCGCTGTTCATCAGAGCGCGCAACAAATCAACTCGCGCAACTCTTGGGTCATCGCCGGATTGCTCGCCGGTCTTGCTCTCACGTTCCGTCCCGATCTGGCTCTCGCGCTCTTGCTTGTGTTGGCCTGGGCATTATGGAAGCGACCACGTCGCATACTTGCGCAATGTGCCAGTGGACTTGTGCTTGGTCTGACATCAGTCTGGATCCATCTCATACAGGCTGGTCCATCGGCCATGATTCGTGGTGTCCTTCTTGACCCCGTCATACATCTTCGGCCGGGTCGTGAATTACCACGCCCACCAAGTTGGCATTACCTTCAGGGCGCATTACAAGTCATCAGTGAAAAGTTTGCTCCGTGGTGGGGCTTACCTTCGTTGTCTGCCCCACGACAACTTTTCGTTTGGTTTTTCATGTTGCCAGTTGTGGCCATATTTGTCACTATGGTCGCTCGCCGACAACGCAAAGTTTCATTCATCAACAATTCTCCCCGATTCTCCACGCTTTTCATTGCCGGATTATTCGGTATCGGTTTGCTCCCCCAAGCACTGCAACGACCTGACAGTGCGCACTTGTTATGGGTGTCATGTATTTCATGGCCGCTGCTACTTATCGCCCTCTACGAAGTCATCGGCCATCGCAATCGTCGAATACATCCGACGGTGCGCACCTTGACGGCGTCGATGACTTTGGTGGTTCTCATTTTGCTAATCTGCCCTTTTTACACGCTTCGCACTTACACCGATCTCGTATGGCGAAGTGTCTCTGGCAAAACCGAAGTGATGCAGGTGACGCGTGGCGATCGTTACTTCTATCTCGGTGATACCCGCCCGTATTTAGCAACTCAAGAAGTCGTGGCCGATCTTGACAAACTTTCGCAGGCTGGCGAACGACTCTTAGTTGGACCAGTTGACTTACGCAATACGTCGTATAGCGATGCGTTTATTTACCACTTGTTTCCCGAACTCACGCCAGCGACATACTTCATTGAAATGGATCCTGGTCTAGCCGACACAGCTGGTTCTCGCTTAGCCGACGACGTTGCCAGCGCCGATTGGCTCGTACTCACGCGTTTCTGGTCGGGCTGGATCGAACCCAATGAGTCAGTGGCCTTCGGGCCCGATGTTCCCAACCAAATTGTTGAAGATAATTTCTGCTTGCGCGGTTCGTATCAACACGACCTGGTTCGGTTGTACCAAAAGTGTTCTCAAGGTGACGGTATAGGTCCGTACGACGCCCCGTATGAACCTCAGTATGACTACGCAGTTGAAGTTCGAGTTCCGGTTCCGCCACGCCCCGATGGAACGTGTACGCCGACGTGCAATGGTGACTTCAATGCCAAGTACGAAGAGATAGATACCTCAATACTTGAGGTGGGGCCTCTCAGCCCATCGGCATCCGACGCCAAATAGAAACTGGCAAGTGACGCATCACCATAAATACCCAACGCAAAATGCCGGGCGTCCACACGATTCGCTTGCCCGCTCGCAATCCATTGACTGTCAACTTGGCAACCACGTCAGGCGTCGTTGAAAATGGCGCCGCTTTCATGCCGGTCGTCATTGCCGAATGCACAAATCCCGGGCGAACAATCATCACACTCGCACCAGTACCGACCATGGCGTCAGAAAGCCCTTGAGCAAAGGCGTCGAGCCCGGCTTTGGTTGAGCCGTATACATAGTTGGCTTTACGTGTTCGTTCTCCGGCAACGCTGGACAAGATAATCAATCGTCCATGACCCTGCTGACGAAAACGCTTCGTGACTTCCATCGCGATCGATACCGCACCCGTGTAATTGGTGTGGGCGATCTTGACAGCCGACTGAGCATCGTCATCACATTGCTCCTGGCTTCCTAGAACTCCAAAAGCCAGAATCACTACATCAAGGTCGCCAGAACTCTCAACGACGTTGTCGACGAACCCTGCATGCGAGGCAGTGTCAGCCGCATCAAAGCTCACCGACTCGACGCGCAATCCATTGCGGGCCAACGACGCTTCAACCTCTCGCGACTCACCAGGCTGACGACAAGCAAGCGTCACCCGTTGAGTCGATGGCGTGACGAGTTCACGCGCAATTGCGACTCCGATTTCGCTTCGACCACCTAGAACCAAAATATTTTGCACTTCGCCTACAGCGTTTTCCATCACTTTTCCTTTGAGTCATTCACTAATCGCTATATCAGTTCAAGTCGTCGAGCTAAATCGCTTTGCCATCTACGATCGGGGTCGACAGAACGCTGTATTTGCTTCCACTCTTCTAATCGCGGATAACCCCGAGCAATTGCCAGCGGAGTCGTATGAGCATCCTTGGCCAGATAGTGCCGACCACCAGATTGCATCACCATGTCGTCAATTGAGTGCAACAGAGTTCCGAGACCCTCGGCGCGCGCCGGAATATCTACTGTCAATGTCCAACCTGGCATTGGAAAACTCAACGGAGCTGGGTTTGACGCTCCGAATCGTTTCAACACAACAAGAGGACTCGCAGTTTTTGAAACGGCGACCTTTTCAATGATCTGCCGCAACTCGTCTTCACGACCAAAAGGAAGGGCAAATTGATACTGCAAAAATCCACCGGCACCGTATAAGCGATTCCATGAACCAATGGCATCAAGTGGGTGAAAATACGATGGTATTGATTTATGACCGCCTTCTTTGCGGCGAGGTTCTTTACGAAACCACAACTCATTAAACAAAGACGATGAAAGCTTGTTGACGAAACCAAATGAAGGAACGACGGGCGGCACACTCGTTAGATGGCGAGGCTCATACCGCAATGCTTGCGCGGCATCCTTACTTGAAAGCTCAGCCAATTTCGTATGGTCTCCACGCCACAGAACACTGCGCCCAAGACGAGAGCCTGTTGACAATAAATCTGCCCAAGCAACCGAGTAGCGATGATCATCATCGCCATGAGACATTTCCTCAATCAGTACATCAATATTGCGACAACGAATTGTATTGACGGTGCACAAACTGGTTTCAATAGGAATCAATGAGAACGTGACATCAAGGATGACTCCGGTCAGTCCCATTCCACCGACCGTCGCCCAAAACAAACTTGGATTTTGATCGGGACCAATTTCGTGAATGGTGCCATCGGCCAACATCAATGTCAGACGTCGAACATGATTACCAAAACTTCCCTCAACATGGTGATTCTTGCCATGAATATCTGAAGCAACTGCTCCACCAACTGTCACAAACCGTGTTCCGGGAGTCACCGGAACAAAAAAACCTCGAGGCACTATGACCTTCAACAGATCATGCAAACTCGCACCTGCGCCAGCAGTCAACAATCCCGCTTCAACATCAAGTACCGCCTCTTGTGCAGAACCTTTGAGGGTGAGCACTACTCCACCAGCATTCTGAGCAGCATCGCCATACGAGCGCCCAAGTCCACGCATTAAAACGCCGCGCCGATTTGAATCCTTGATGAACGCAGCAACATCGCCACGAGATACCTCGGCGGTGCGAGCAGAACTCGGCGAGGTTCGACCCCAGCCAGTGAGGCGCGAAGTTGTGAATTCGGTTTCCATGAGCACACAAATCTTACTCAGTGAGTCGAAACTCAACTGAGCACTCGGGCTAGATCAGCCGACGTACACGCCTAATCCGAAGATAATGACCCAAATGAGCCCTAAAACCTGCAATGTGCGGTCGGATGCAAAAACCTCCTCGGGGGCACCTCCGCGACCTTGTTCAAGAGCCAATAGGAAGCGCATGAGCGCTGCCAACATCGGGATGATGGACAACTCATACGACGGCCACGTTGAACCCGATATTTCTTTTGTCGCGAAGGCCCACGTGCAATACGCCACCAATGTTGCACCCAGGCTGACCGCCAAAACCATACGCAGGTAATCGAGGCTGTACGCCATCAACGTTGAACGAGTCGACCCGTTACCTTCTCCAAGTTCTTTCATCTCGGCGTAACGCTTGCCCGTCACAATAAAGAGTGCGCCGAAACTTGCGCACAACAAAAACCACGTTGACATTTCCACCGCCGAAGCTTCTGCTCCAGCGATCGCTCGAATCACAAAGCCACCAGCAACTGCCAGAAGATCTAAGACTGGCTGATGTTTCAACACCGTCGAATAACTCACTGTCAATACTGCGTACACAATGACTGCAACACCACAGCGCCAATCAGGAATAAAGCCGACGGCGATTCCAGAAATCAACAGCAAAGTGCCGACAATGCGAGCTGTGTTGATACTGACCAATCCAGCGGCAATCGGCCGGCGGCACTTCGTCGGATGAACACGATCGGCTTCAACATCCAGAATGTCATTCCAAAAATAGGTTCCACTTGCTGTTAATGAGAGAGCGACAAAACTGAGTAATGTCGGCCACAAACTGCCCCACTCATTTAAGACCCCGGCTGCACCAGGAGCAGCGAAAACCAGAATGTTTTTCGCCCACTGTTTCGGACGGGCTTCTTTCAGCAAAGGCGGCATTGTCATACTGCACTCAATTCTGGTACTTCGGCGACACACTCTTTAGTGATTCGAAAAGCATGATCGGCCATCGCCAGCATTTGGTCATCGCCCGCAGAATCTCCGTACGCATACAACACGTACGAGCCGAATCCCTCGCCATCGAGCCATTCGCGTAGACGTCGTTCTTTCTCGGCGCCACGACAATTCGCCCCGACCAAAGATCCCGTGAAGAGCAAGCCCGAGCTTGTTTCGCATTCAGTACCCATCACTGCATCGCAGCCGAGCAACTTGCCGAGATATTTCAGATACAAGCTGTATGAGGCCGAGACCAGAACTACCTTGTGGCCCTGTGAGTGATGCCAACGCAATCGCTTCACCGTGTCGTCACGCAACCAGGCTGGAAAAGCACGCGAGGCAAAGCCACGGGCTGTGGCATCAACTAGTTCAACAGAACGTCCCGAAAGCGCCGCCCTCGTGGCGACAGCCTTGACCCGGTCACGGTCGCGGGCAACAAGTGCTCGACTCAATGGCAGTATCCGCCAAACGAGCCCGACATACAATCTCCATCCCGCCACTTCACGTAAAAAGGGAACCACACAGTCTTTGTTCGTCAGAGTGTGGTCGACATCAAAGGCAGCGACACGAACTGCGGTCTCCTCAGAATGACCGAGAGGGTGATCGCTGGGAGAATTCATATCAACCAACGTTACTTCGCCGAGAGGTTCAACAGCGTGGATCGCACATCCCACCACTCGGGCCAGCTCTTGCTCACGACCTCAGGTTCATCAATCGAGATCCCCGACACGCGTAAAGCGAGCAACGACCAGGCCATTGCAAGGCGATGATCATCATGGGTTGATAACTCGGCTCCATGAAGTTGATCGAAGCTGACTGGATGAATCACGATGCCGTCTTCCTCTTCACGAGCATCGCAACCAATCTTTTTCAGTCCATTCACTAAATCGCCAATACGATCACTCTCTTTTTGACGAATGAATCCAACTCCCGTGATGCGAGTGGGCGAATCGGCAAACACCGCGACAACTGCCAATGTCGGGACCAAATCGGACATATCGGCCATATCAATCTCAATGCCATGCAATGTCCCTGAAGACTTCACTTCTAACGATTTTTCAGTTACTTGAGTAACGCAACCCATGGTCTTGAGCACTTCAACAAATGCGGCGTCACCTTGCAACGCAGGCTGACCAACACCAAGAACTTTGACCGATCCACCAGCAATCGCGGCTGCGGCCAATGGATATGACGCAGACGATGCATCAGCTTCAATGACGTAACTAGTGGCGGTGTATGCACTTGGTTCAACACCAATTGTGTGATCGCCAATTGCGATGCCAGTTGCACCGAACGAACTCATGACCGACGCAGTAATCGCCACATACGGTCGCGATACCAACGGCGAGGTGAGCTGCAGTCGAATACCTTCGGGCAGATACGGGGCGATCATCATGAGGGCAGACACATATTGACTACTGATGTCACCCGGAATTGAAACTGTCCCACCATCAATCGCGTCACCAGAAACCCATACGGGCAAATGTCCAGGTTGATCAACCGACTTCACCTGAGCTCCGAGTTGAGTGAGCGCATCATGCAACGGTTTCATTGGCCTGTTGCGCAGCGGTGCATCGCCGGTGATTAACGAAGGCACTACAGACAGCGCAGCTAGTGCCGTCATAAATCGTGAGGTCGTTCCAGCAAGCCGCGCATTTAATTCGCCTCCGCCGTTTGGGCGTCCAGCCGAACCAGCGATCGTCGCAGTCGTTCCGTCAACATTGATCTCGATGTGCATCTCCCGCAGACACTCAATCATCGCCGCGGTGTCGTCGCCCGATGCAAGATTGCTCAGCGTTGTCGTGCCCTCGGCCAATGCGGCACACATGAGCGCACGATTCGCAATACTTTTCGATCCAGGAACTGAAATCACTGCCTTGAGTGGCTGTGTCGCAGTCTCAAGAATCAAAGTCATGTCCTATTCGGCCAATCGCTGGACAGCCGGGCGGAAACCACGCGCCATCAATCCGCCGCGGAAGAGTTCAACTTGTGAGGTCTCAACCAGCACAACTGCGATACCGCGGTCGCCTTCAACCGAGTGCACAACTTCAAAGTTCGGAATGTTGACGCCGAGTTCGGCGGCCAAGGTAAACACCTCGGCAGCCGCTCCAGCACGATCGGGAATTGGAATACGCACTTCGGAAAGTTCTTCCAACGCCTTCATACGACTTGGCAGATTGGCTCGTGCTTCACGTGCCAACGTCAAGCGACGCAACAGTTCGGTGCGGTCTCCAGTTTCAACTGCCGAACGCATTCCCGAGAGACCATCAATCAGCGACGTCAACGTACTCAAAATCGCCGTCCGATTTTCGGCACAGATATCAAGCCAAATCGCTGGATGACCTGACGCAATTCTCGTCATGTCGCGAAATCCGCCAGCAGCCAAGCGTAGAAGTGCCGCGTGTTCAGTTGCCCGAGAATTAGCGACACCCATCAACGTTGCGGCGGTGAGGTGCGGGACATGACTGACAACTGCAACGAGTTCATCGTGTCGCTCTGGCTCAAGACCAATCACTTCGGCACCAAGATCGCTCACAATGGCCGCAACTGTTGCGAACGCACTATCGGATGTTGAAGCCGTTGGCGTCAACACCCACACCGCTCCAACGAATAATTCGGGGTCGGCACCATCAAGACCTTCAAGTTCGCTGCCGGCCATCGGATGCCCGCCCACAAAACGTGAATCACTGATCTCGCGGGCAACACCGGCCTTCACACTTCCCACATCGGTCACGATGCCCGTGGTTTCACGCAAGGCCCGCTGTACTTGATCGGTCACCGCTGTTACTGGCACCGCCACAAACGTCACTTCTGCTTCGGCGTCAATTCCGCCATGCTGAATGATGCCGCGCTCAATAGCTTGCGCAACTCGGTCGGGGTTGTGGTCGTCGCCAGACACAATCCAACCTCGGTCACGCAGTGCAACACAGATCGATCCCCCAATGAGACCCAATCCAAGCACCGTGGCTCGGCGATGAGAAGCGGCGCTGCTATTGCTCATGCTCTGAATCGTATCTTTGCGCCACAAGAGCCACAGCCTCAGTTAACAAACGCAACTCCGGTTGGGTCAATTCGCGCCATTCGCCAGGCTTCAACCTGCGATCGCTCAAGGGCCCGATTCGTGTACGAACCAAACGAGTCACGGGATGTCCAATGGCCTCGCACATGCGACGAACTTGCCGATTACGACCTTCGTGAATCACAATGCGCAAAACACCAGGCGATGGTTGCGCAACTTTTGCTGGTGCAGTGACTCCGTCTTCTAGTTCAATGCCATCGCGCAAACGACGAATGGCGCCTTGATACACCTCGCCGCCCGCAACTTCGGCCAAATATTCTTTCTCGACTCCATGACTTGGATGAGCGATGCGATTCGCCAACTCACCATCATTCGTCATGAGCAACAAACCCTCAGTATCGGCATCGAGTCGACCAACAGAAAAGACTCGTGGTTCTGCCGGAACACAATCAACAACAATCGGTCGACCGTGCGTGTCGCTTGATGTCGTCACCACACCAACTGGCTTGTTAAGCAAGTAGTACACCAACCCAGGGCGCACACCTATTTCGACTCCGTCAACGGCAACGACATCGACTTCAACGTCAACGCGTCGTCCAAGTTCGGCGAGAACACCATTCACGGTCACTCGTCCTTCAGCAATGATGTCCTCACATACGCGACGCGATCCAAAGCCATGAACTGCCATGACTTTTTGCAGTCGCTCACCTTGTGGAAGCTGCTTCGACTGTTCCGCTAACTGCTCCCAGAGCGGTGGCTCAGGCTCCCGGTTCGTCATGAGCAGCCTCGACTGGCTCGGCGACGGGAGTTGCTTCTTCGATCATTGGCGCAACATCATCAGACTTAGAAATGCGCAATCCCACTTCGAGGGCTTCAACAATGTCAGCACCTGGCAAGAACTCAACAATGGGTGGCAAATCGTTCACCGAATTAATGCCCAGCTTTTCTAAGAACGCCGGAGTTGTCCCCCACAGCACTGCTTGACCAGGGCCGGGATCGCGACCAACTTGGTCGATGTAACCACGGCCTTGCAATGTGCGCAAAACTCCATCGGGATCGACTCCACGAATTGAAGCGATCTGTGCACGTGACAATGGCTGCTTGTAAGCAACGATGGCAAGAGTTTCAAGAGCCGCGCCCGACAAACGTGCCCTCTGTCCATCAAGGATGAAACGCTCAACATAAGCAGCGACATCGGGATGCGACTGATAGCGATAACCACCGGCGATTTGCACAAGCTGGAAGCCATGCCCCGCTTCTTCATAAGCAGAAGCCAACGAAGCGCAGAGGCTTTCAACAACTTCGGCTGGCTGCTGCAAAATTTGCGCAAGCAGTTCAAGCGGAACAGGATCGCTCGCAACCAAAATGATGGCTTCAAGGGCGCGAACTAAATCGGCATCAATAGGTGCCGGTTCAGGTGTCGCAGATTCTGTTGTTTCAGTTGTGTCACTCATGATTAAACCTTGTCTTTAGCCTTCGTAATCGTCGATGGGTAGCGAGCCAACTGTGACTGACTCATCGTCGCCAACCCACACAATGTCAATGTCGCCAAATCGCTCTGCTTGCTCGAGCTCAACGAATCCCTGTTTGAAAAGTTCGAGCAATGCCAAGAACCGCACAATGATTTCGAGGCGATCAACAAGATCGGCGGTGAGGTGACGGAAACTAATGCGACGAATTCGCGGCAGTTCATCAATCAATTCAGCAAGTGCATCAGAGACGTTGGCCTTAATGACGCCGACATGGTACAAATCGACATGCGGAACGACCTTCGGCGTGATAGCCCGCATGTATGCCGCGAGCACCTGCCTTGGCTTGACGCCTTCAAGAAGGTCGGGCATCAGTTCTGCGAAACGCTCATCGGGCCCAGCGCGTCGTGCGTACGAGCGATCGGCAGAGTCGGCGAGTTGGGCAAATACTTGGCCCACATCTTTGAATGTCTTGCACTCAAGGAGTCGTGCCAACAAAAGGTCGCGCTCTTCCCACAGACCGAGTTCTTCATCGATGTCAATGTCTTCGCGACCAGGCAGCAATCGGCGTGCCTTTAATTCGACCAAGGTTGCCGCAATCAGCAAGAACTCAGTTGCCAACTCAAGATCGAGCGACTCAAATTTGGCAATTTCGACCAAATACGCGTCAACAATGATCGACAAGTTGATCTCGTAGATGTCAACTTGCTCTTTCAAAATGAGGTGCAGCAGCAGGTCGAAGGGTCCCTCAAATACTGGGGTGGAAACGTCGACAGCCATCGCATTGAGGCTAATCGCCAGAGCGGGCTCGGAGCAGGTAAAACGGCAAAAACCGCCGATCAAACACGACCAAATAAGCCCCAGTAACCGATACAGCGCCGTTATCCTTGACCCGTGCCTCGCGTCCTGTCCTGTATCCAACCCACCGGAGTCGTCCATTTGGGCAATTATCTTGGCGCCCTGCGCAATTGGGTCGTTGGTCAGCACGAATGCGACGCCTTCCACGGCATTGTCGACCTACATGCGCTCACGGTGACCGATCGTCCAGGCGTCTTGGGCACGAGCACTCTCGAACTTGCCGCCACACTTTTCGCAGTTGGTCTCGACCCTGAAGTAGCAACTGTTTTCGTGCAAAGCCACGTGCCCGAGCATGCCCAACTGGGTTGGGTCATGGAATGCACCGTGTCGTATGGCGAACTCAGCCGGATGACCCAGTTCAAAGACAAGTCGGCCAAGCGCGAAGCCGACTTCGTTTCGGCCGGCCTTTTCACCTACCCCGCTTTACAGGCTGCCGACATTTTGCTGTACGACGCCGATGAAGTTCCGGTTGGCGAAGACCAGCGTCAGCACATTGAGATCACGCGCGATATTGCGATGCGGTTCAACGGACGTTTTGGCAACACCTTTGTCGTACCAAAGATTGTGACTCCTCGAGCTGGCGCCAAAGTCACCGACTTACAAGAGCCCACCGCAAAAATGTCGAAGTCGTCAAACACCGATGCCGGAATTGTGTACTTGCTCGATGAGCCCGCGGCAATTTTGAAGAAGTTCAAGCGCGCAGTCACCGACTCTGATGGTGAAGTTCGTTTTGATCGAGCCGAAAAGCCCGGTGTCTCAAACCTCATTGAAATCTTGGCGGCATGTACCAGTCGTAGTCCGCAACAGGTTGCTGCCGAATACACCCAGTACGGTCCACTTAAGGCCGATGCCGGTGAAGCCGTCGTCGCGATTCTTGCGCCAATTCAGCATCGCTATCACGAACTGATGGGCGACAAGGCTGAACTCTCACGCTTGTTGCGTACCGGTGCCGAAAAGGCTCGTGCAGTCGCGTCGGCCACACTTGAACGCACCTACAGCAATATCGGTTTACTTTCACCCGAGTGAGTCGGCGACCAGTTGTGGTCAATCAATCGCCGAGTCAGTACTCGGCGATGTCAATCAATACTGCGTGAACAACAATGCGGTACTTCACGCTATGCGGCGGGTGACAAGCAACAAGAGACAGCGTCTGATCGTTCGACGTTGAGGCGTACAGCAATGGGTCTGTTGGCAAACGAATATCAATACCGGTCACCCGATACGTGTACATCTTTTTCCCAATGGTGAGATACACCAATGAGTTCTCACCAAGTTTGTCCAGATTCTGAAACTCATGGCCGTGCGACACTCGGTGTCCGAAAATCGCCACGTTGCCTGGCTGATTGGGTGTGCGCGATTCAACTAAATGCGAAGGGTCATAGTTAACAAACTCTGTACCTTCGCGAACAAGAGAACTTAATCCAATTTGCGGAATTGAAATGTAACCAGGGAAACCTTCTGCATCTGGCAGTGAATTGCTCGGGGCGTTTTGAGTCGAAACCTGAGGGCTTCCCACGAACCAACCAAAAATGTCGACAATCAAATCAGTGCCACCATACGAATAGAACGAGACACCACGTGACCCCGTTGCTAGTTGCACATGGTTCGGCGCAGTAACGCCAGCTTTATCGGCATTGAGGTTTGATGAACCAGGACGCACACGACCCGCTGGATACACGGTGACATAACCCTCACCTTCAGCGCGCGTCATCGTGACATTGAGTGCAACTGCCGACGCACCAGAACTTGGAATCCCGGCTTGGCTCGCCGTGCCAACTTCAACAGTCCAATCGTGGTGCAACGCCACATTTTCACCAAGTGGATTTGGAGTTGAACGAGTATCAAGCAAACGTGTTGGCGATACCGGCACGAATAGGCCATCCTCACTCACAGCGGCACCTGTACCGCTGTAGTAGCCCATCAGGTCAACGAGCAAGTCGCCACCGGCATACGAGTAAAAATCAACACCCGTCGCACTTGGTTTCACAATGACTTGATTAGCGATCGTTTGACCAGCCGAAGAGATATTTAAATTTGATGTTGTTCCCTGATCTTGTCCCGCCGGGTAGGCAGTCCAGTATCCATAACCGTTGGTCCGTAGCCGCGAATTGACTGCAGTGACGTTTAACACCAATCCTTCAGTATTGGCCGGGACACCGGCAGGCATTGACAAGT
>Ga0209297_1000078_pt1 | contig 68161 bp, 46 predicted proteins | sample S_130805_MF_Meta_FD_187322 | JGI IMG/M metagenome (GOLD analysis project Ga0209297, IMG submission 187322) | Freshwater microbial communities from Lake Simoncouche, Canada to study carbon cycling - S_130805_MF_MetaG (SPAdes) (version 2) | ecosystem: Environmental > Aquatic > Freshwater > Lake ...
AATTTTTCTATGCTTTTCGATCTGTGTCTTAATAGCATCAATAACTTGCTTATCTGATTCTTCCAACCATTCTTGGATAAATCCTCGTTCAGTTACGATTGTGTCAGGCGTTTCGACACTGTCAATGCTAAGTGCAAACGTATCTTTTTGCACCTGGGCAAGATCTTGCCATAGCTGATCGACTAAACGTTGTTGTTCTTCGGTATCTTCAATTTTTGATGCATGCGTTAATTTCTTTTGTAATTCAAAATGTTTTAAATTAAATTCTGTTGACTGTTTGTAGTTTAACGGCCGCAGTTTAATTACAAGGTTACCTAATACGATTTTATTATCATACTTTGCAGCATTAAAATGATCGATTACCTTGTTTAAATCTAACTCATAGTCATTTGTTGTCGAACATTTTTGGCAAGTGTGCGATACTCCGAGCGTGTCTCCAAATGTTGCAATTTTAATTGCAGCAAATATTAAATTTGAATCTAAAACCGATAGCTGCCATGCATCTGTTAATGCAGGAACACAACTTTCAATTACCTTAACAATGCTTTCGCCTGTAAGTAACGCATCGGGTGTCTTAACAATAATTTCATCCATGCCAGTCATGCTGTAGACTGGCAGCGAGGTTACTTCGCCGTCGATCGAGCCTGGTTTATTATACACACCTTTGCTAGGTAAGCTAATGTAAATCTTCGGTTGTCTAAAATATTGTTGTAATGGATTTCCTGCCATGTTTATCTCCGGATAAATATAATTAACGTTATTTATATACGCATATTTTTAGGATTTTTATTATGGCAGACATTGATATTGACAAGCTACTAACTGCACTTGGTGAAAAAATTAGAGGTGGGAATTCAACTATGAAATCCGACTCTTCTGGTTTAGACCTTTCAAAACTTTCTGGCCAATTTACTGAGATAGTTGGAACTATTGGCCCAGTTATTACAGGGTTTTCAAACGTAGGTAAAGGTGCAGACGCGTTATCATCGTCTTTACATCAAGCAGGAAATGCAGTTGGTAAATCATTAGGCAAAGGATTTAACACGTTTGTTGATACACTTGACGACGGTCGGAACAAACTTCGTAATCAATCAGAAACACTTGGCCAAGATTTTTATGGTCTTAATTCAAAAATAGCAGGTGCCGGCACTACTTTTGAAGACCATTCAAAGTTAATGCAAGAAGCTAACGGATCATTAAATGCAATGGGTCGCAACTCCGAAGCAGTTAATAATTCATTCTTAACTCTACAAGGTAAAGTTCAAGAAAATCCTATTGCAGTAGGTCTCAAAGCAACAAACAACATGAATGAAGCACAGCTCAACAAAGCTGCTGTAATATATGCAACTACAAATAAATTAAGTTTACGAACACAAGAAGATTATGATAAAGCTGCAGCATCAGTTGCTGATTTTGCAAGAGAAGTTGACGAAAATGCTAAATTAACCGGAAAAAGTCGCGATCAAATCCTTGACGAAACTGCAGCACGCAACCAGTCAATCGAAAGTCAACTTTCGATGAATCTAATGTCAGAAGATCAAAAGAAAGGATACGCTCAAACCCAAGGCGCATTAGCAGGAATGGGTAGAAGCATTAATGATGCTGCGTTAAATGTTGCGTCCGGTACACGATTAAGTGAAGAATCTAGATTAACCTTGCAATCAATGGGACCTGCAGGCGCTGAATTTCAACGTGCAGTTAAAATGCAAACTAATGCAACTGACGAAGCTAGCAAAAAAGAAGCAGCAATTGCAATGGAAAAAGCAAAAGCTGATATTGCTGCTTATCAAAGCACTAAGCAATATGCGCAAATGGCAATCAGCGGTAACTCTGATCTTTCTACACAAATGAAAAAAGTTGCCGGCGAAACACAAGCATTTACCAAGCATGCCGAAGGTGCAAAAGCTGATATATCTGCAGAAAAAGGCGAAAAAGTCAGTACAGCTGATGCACTTGCTATTGCTAAAAAAGAAGCGCAAGCAGCCCAAGAAGGCAAAGCTACTGACATTAAAACAGGAAAAGAAACAGAGCGTCCTGAACTAAAAATGCTCGAAAGCTATAATACCGTTGCTGAAAAAGCTAGAATATCAGCTGCTGGTGCAACTGATGCAATTAGCAAGTACAATACAAAACTCGGCGAACAACCTGAACTTCTTAACAAAGCAACTGCTGCACTAGAAAAAGTATTTGGTACTGCTAACTCGCAAGCAGAAGCATCTAAAAACATTACCGGTGTCGTTGATAAAGGAACCGAGGCCGCAAAATCACTGTTACCAAGTAATTCTACTGTTATGCAACCGACAGGTAAACAATCGCTGCCTGGGTTAGAAGATCATGTCCCTGGTACGCCGATCGGCCGCGACACTGGGTCTTTAGGTAAAACCGGCAAGTTTATGGAAGACTTTGGTAGCGGTACCCTTGCTATGTTACACGGCAAAGAAGGTGTTATTACTGAAGATCAGTTCAACGAACTTACAAAAGCTTTAGATCCTAAAGCAATGACTGATATTATCAAGCAGTACGCACCAGAGCCTAAGCCAGCAGTCCTGCCAGAATTTAAATTACCTGAAATGCCAGGTGCAACTGCTAAAGAATCTAAGCTTGAACCAATGTTTAAGATGCCAGATATCAGCAAATCTTTTGATACAATCGCCGAAGATTTTAAATCTACACTGCCAAAAGAAATGCCAGATCTCAGCAAAACATTTGACACTGCACTTAGTGGTTTATCAGATATATTGCCCTCGGAGTTTCCTGATCTCAGCAAAACATTTGACACTGCACTTAGCGGCTTATCAGATATCTTACCTACAGAATTTCCTGACATAGGTGATTCATTTGATTCGGTAATAGATGATTTTTCTGATATATTACCCACGGAGTTTCCTGATCTAAATAAAACATTTGACACTGCACTCAGTGGCTTATCGGATATAATGCCTACAGAGTTTCCTGACATAGGCGATTCATTTGATTCAGTAATGGATGGATTTTCTGATATAATACCCACAGAGTTTCCTGATCTAAATAAAACATTTAGTACAGTTTCTGACAACCTTACTTCGCTGCTGCCAACTGAATTCCCCGATCTAAATAAAACATTTGACACAACACTTAGTGGCTTATCAGATATTTTACCGACTGAGTTTCCTGATATCGGAGGAACATTTAGCACTGCACTTAGTGGTTTGTCGGATATTTTACCAACTGAATTCCCTGATCTAAATAAAACATTTGACACCGCACTTAGTGGCTTATCAGATATTTTACCAACTGAATTCCCTGATATAAGTGAGTCTTTTGATTCAGTAATGGATGGATTTTCAGATATTTTACCAACTGAATTCCCCGATATAAGTGAGTCTTTTGATTCAGTAATGGATGGATTTTCTGATATAATGCCTACAGAGTTTCCTAACATAGGCGAATCATTTGATTCGGTAATGGGCGATTTTAAATCTATATTACCTGACGAAATGCCTGACATCGGAGAATCATTTGATTCGGTAATAGATAGTTTTTCTGACATAATGCCTACAGAGTTTCCGGACTTGGGTGCAACATTTGATTCTGCAGTCAGTGGAATTTCCGACCTGTTCCCTACAGAAATGCCTGATTTAGGAGACACCTTTGATTCTGCACTACCTGACTTTGAATCTATGTTCCCTAAAGATTTTAGCATTGGCCCAACGTTTGATAATTTGACTTCGGGATTCGACAAAATGACTGCTGGTATTCCTAACGTTAAGGACTTAATACCGTCGTTTGAAACAACACCTCAACCTCCAGAGCCGCCTGTTAAGAAAGCAGAGCCTGCGCCTGTTACACCAGTACAACCGACTGATCAGATTACTCTAAAAGATGTCCATGCGGCATTATTAGACTTAAATAAGACTATGTCAAAGATGGTATCGCACACTGAATCTATTAGTGATTCAACTAAAAAAGGTGCAAACTATGCCGCAAAAAGCACAGGCAATAGAGTAATGGCCTAAGGAAAAAAATAAAAATGTCTTGGAAAAAGCACTTTACCCCAGTTCCGACTGGATCAGATTTAAGCCCGTCGGCTAGATCAAATTCGAAAGCAGGACCTGCTCAGACTAACTATTCAAGTTACTTACCTGATGTATACACAGGTAGTCCTAACCGAGTAGAAAGGTATCAACAGTACGAAGTAATGGACAGCGATCCTGAAGTTAATGCTGCCCTTGATATCCTTGCAGAATTCTGTACAGAAAAATTAAAAGATGGCAAAAGTCCGTTTACTGTTAAATGGCGAAGCAGAGCTACTAACTCAGAAGTTAAGATTTTAGGTGAGTATTTACAGCAATGGAACAAGCTACAGCAGTTTGATACTAGAATATTTCGTATTGTTCGAAATGTTTTCAAATACGGTGATGCGTTCTTCATTCGTGACCCCGAGACACAAAAATGGAACTGGGTCGACCCTAGCAAAATTGTAAAAATCATTGTCAACGAAAGTGATGGCAAGAAACCTGAACAGTATGTTATCAAAGATCTTGCACCAAATTTTGAAAATTTAGTTGCAACTCAAATAACTCCTAATATCAATCCTCGCCAGTCGCAAGGTGGCATGACTTCGGGTGCAGGATACATGGGATCACCTGGCACACAGCGTGGTGCATCGGGGCCGTTCCCGTCGAGCAGTTCAGGCAGTAGATTTGGTCTTGCCGAAACAGAGCACGCAATTGACGCCGAACATGTAGTACATTTGAGTTTATCAGAAGGTTTAGACAATAACTATCCATTCGGTAATAGTTTACTTGAAAACGTGTTTAAAGTCTATAAACAAAAAGAATTATTAGAAGACGCTATCTTAATCTATCGTATCCAACGCGCACCAGAAAGACGTGTGTTTCACATCGATGTTGGTAATATGCCTAGTCATATGGCCATGGCGTTTGTAGAAAGGGTCAAAAATGAGATTCATCAACGAAGAATTCCTAGTCAAAGTGGCGGAGGACAAAACGTTATCGACAGTGCATACAATCCGTTAAGCATTAATGAAGATTACTTTTTCCCACAGACTGCAGAAGGCCGAGGCAGCAAAGTTGAAACACTACCAGGCGGTACAAATCTCGGTGAAATTGACGATTTAAAATATTTTACCAACAAATTGTTCCGTGGTTTACGCATTCCGAGCAGCTACTTACCGACAGGTGCAGACGACAGTCAAGCAAGTTTTAATGACGGCCGGGTAGGTACTGCATACATTCAAGAACTTCGTTTTAACAAATACTGCGAACGACTACAGAACTTAATTACTGAATCATTTGACCTTGAATTTAAGCTGTTTATGTACACACGAGGCGTAAACATTGATTCTAACTTATTTGAAATAGAATTTAATCCCCCAATGAACTTTGCAAGTTCTAGACAAAGTGCATTAGACGGCGAACGTATTAACACATTTAATTCGATACAAGCAATTCCATTTGTCAGTAATCGTTTTGCATTAAAACGTTTCCTAGGACTCACAGACGACGAGATTGCAGAAAACGAGCGTATGTGGGGTGAAGAAAACGGAAAAGGACAACCAACATTTACTGACGCAGCAGGCGAACTACGTTCAGCTGGTTTATCAGCAGCAGGAATTGAAGGTGATTTAGGCATGGCAGGAGATTTAACTGCACCCGACGGTATGGGTATGCCGGACGCACAAGGAGCAATGCCGCCCGCAGCACCACCAGTTGCAGCACCTGCGGCATAAATATTACCATGATACTTAGAGAATTATTTTACATTGACCCGGACACTAGAAGAGTTGCAAACGATTTGCGCTATGATGCAGCCCGTGACGATACTACCATGCATAGAGATGATACTCGCAAAACGCGATTAACTCTAAGACAGATTAACGAGCTTAGAAAATCAAGTGAAGCGCATATTCTTGAACAAGAATCAGAACTTGAGTTCATTCATTCTATGTATGCTGCACCACCTGCAGCGCCGGCTTAAATTTATTAATCTAATAAATAAAAAACCGGCGGTTTTATCCCATATTTGTATACTTTTATATAAGTAGTATTAAATACAATACAGCCTTGTAAAAAATAAATCACAGGAGAATTAAATGACAGATCGCGCACAATTTGAAGCTATGCTAGAAGCTTTGATCAATGAAGATCAAGAAGCAGCAAGAGATATATTTCACAACATCGTAGTAGCAAAATCTCGTGAAATTTACGAAGAATTACTATCGGAAGATTTTGGAGAAGAAGACGATGAAGAATCGGACACTGACTCTGAAGAAGACTCTGAAGAAGACGATAGTGAAGCAGACGATGACGAAGGTGAAGAAAACCCATTCGGCGACGAAGAAGAAGGTGAAGACGACTTCGGCGGTGAAGAAGACGACATGATGGGCGGTGAAGATGATGGCGATTTAGAAGATCGCGTATTAGACCTTGAAGATGCGTTAGACGAATTAAAATCAGAATTTGAACAATTAATGGCCAGTGAAGAAGACGAACCAGAACATGACGACATGTTCGGCGGCGACGACGACATGATGGGCGGCGATGATGACATGATGGGCGGCGACGAATTTGGCGCAGACGATGCTATGAGTGCAGCAGGCGACAAAGAATTCCAAGAATTCATGGAATATGTTAACAAAGTTGCATTGCCTAAACATGGTGACAATGGTGTAAATAACAAATCAGTTATTGACAACATGAAAAACGACATGGGCGGTACTACTGCAAACATCTTAAATAGTTTTTCAACCGATAAAGGTGGCACACAAGGTGGATTATTAGACCCATCTACAAAACCACAAACCGGAAACAACATCAACGTCCCTGGTGCAAAATCAGCTACTAATTTAAAACAAGTTCCAAAAGGCCATGGTGCTGAGAAAAAAGGTTCAGGTGACAACGGTGTAAACACTAGAGACACTTTACCTAGAAGAGGCAGTAAGTAATCCATGTTACATCTCCGAGAAAACCTCAGTTTCAACGAAGCTCAAATGATCGTTGAATCTGACGATAAAGAAGGCAAAAGTTTGCACATGAGCGGTATCTGCATCCAAGGCGGTATTCGAAATGCAAACCAACGTGTCTATCCTGTGAGCGAGATTAGCAAGGCTGTTAAGACCCTTAACGATCAGATTCAAAACGGTTATTCAGTACTCGGAGAAGTTGATCATCCAGATGATCTAAAGATTAACCTTGACCGTGTATCGCATATGATAACTAATATGTGGATGGACGGTCCAAACGGTTATGGTAAACTAAAAATTTTACCAACCCCGATGGGGCAGCTAATTAAAACAATGCTTGAAAGCGGCGTTAAATTAGGAGTTAGTTCACGCGGATCCGGCAACGTCAAACCAGATGGTTCCGGTGAAGTATCAGATTTTGAGATTATCACAGTAGATATGGTAGCTCAACCAAGCGCACCTGGCGCTTATCCTACACCAATTTATGAACACCTAATGAATTCAAAAGGTGGGCTTAATGCCTTTCGCATAGCGCAAGAGGTCAAGGGTGATCCACAGGCGCAAAAATATCTCAAAGAGAGCTTATTAAATATAATAAGCAACCTCCAATAATAAGGAGAATCATAAATGTTGGATGCTTTAAAAACATTATTAGAAAACAACGTGATTTCAACAGAGATTAAAGAGTCGATTGAACAATCATGGGCACGTAAGATTGAAGAAAACCGTGAACAAGTTGGTCAACAACTGCGTGAAGAATTCGCACAAAAATACGAACACGACAAAAACATTATGCTTGAAGCAGTTGATCGTATGATCTCTGAACAACTTGCACAAGAAATTGTTGAATTTTCAGAAGACCGTAAAGGTCTAGCAGAAATGAAAGTTAAGCTAGCTAGAAAAATGACAGAAAGTACACAAATGTTAAACACATTTGTTACTCGTCAACTAGCATCTGAAGTTAGAGAATTGCACGAAGATCAAGTTGCAATTGCTAATAAGTTCGGCGTTTTAGAAAACTTCATCGTTGAAGCTCTAGCTCAAGAAATTACTGAATTCTATAGAGACAAACAAGACTTAGCAGAAACTAAAGTACGTTTAGTCCGCGAAGGTCGTAAAGAAATCAAAAAGGTAAAAGAACAATTTGTTCAACGTGCTGCAACTATGGTTGAAAGTGTTGTTAGTCGATCATTACGTGCTGAAATAACTTCTTTAAAAGAAGATATCGAATCAGCGCGTCGTACAGACTTTGGACGCAAACTATTTGAAGCATTTGCTACTGAATACCAATCTAGTTACCTTAATGAAAAATCGGAAACTTCTAAATTACTCAAAGTCATAGACATGAAAGATTTAGCTATGCAAGAAGCAGCTAATGCTGTTATAAAAGCAGAGAAAATACTAGAAAGTAAACAAGCAGAAATCCGTGCGCTGAAAGAATCGCAAGAAAGAAAAGCAATCATGGGTGAATTACTTGCTCCACTTAATTCGGAACAAAGAGCAATCATGGGCGAATTGTTAGAAAGTGTAAAAACTTCTAGATTAAACGAAGGATTCGAGAAGTATCTACCGGCTGTTGTTACGGGGAAAGCTCCTCAGAAAAGACAGGCACTAGTAGAGGCTAAAGAAATAACTGGAAATAAGACAATTTCCAACACCAATCGTAGCAGCGAGTCAGATGTTAACATCATTGATATTCGTAAGCTCGCTGGACTAAAAATTTAAGGAGAAATTTAAATGTCAGAACTACTTAATGGCCGTTGGGCAGAAACTAAAGAAGCCCTATTAGAAGGCTTATCAGGCACAAAAAAATCAGTAATGGGAGTTACATTAGAAAATACTCGTAAGTATTTAATGGAATCACCGACTGCAGGTGCTACTTCTGCTGGAAACGTTGCAACATTAAACCGTGTAATTTTACCGGTAATCCGTCGTGTTATGCCAACTGTTATTGCTAACGAATTAGTTGGTGTACAACCTATGACTGGCCCAGTTGGTCAAATTCATACATTACGTGTACGTTATAGTGACACAAATTCAGGTGCAGGTGTTGTAGCTGGTGAAGAAGCATTAAGCCCATTCAAAATTGCAGAAGCTTATTCAGGTAACGCTGCAGGTAAAGCAGCATCAACAGCAACATTAGAAGGACAAGCTGGCAACAGAATGTCAATTCAAATCTTGAAACAAACTGTTGAAGCTAAAACACGTAAATTATCAGCTCGTTGGACTTTTGAAGCTGCACAAGATGCGCAAGCACAACAAGGTATTGACGTTGAAGCAGAAATTATGGCTGCTTTAGCACAAGAAATTACTGCTGAAATCGACCAAGAAATTATCGGTTCATTGATTACTTTAGCTGGTTCAGCTACTGAAACTTATGACCAAGCAAACGTTTCTGGTACAGCTACATTTGTTGGTGACGAACATGCTGCATTAGCAATCCAAATCAACCGTGTAAGCAACTTGATTGCACAACGTACACGTCGTGGTGCTGGTAACTATGCTGTTGTATCACCATTTGCTTTAACAATTTTACAATCAGCTACTACTTCAGCTTTTGCTCGTACAACTGAAGGTACTTTTGAAGCTCCAACAAATACAAAATTCGTTGGTACATTAAACAATTCATTAAAAGTTTACGTAAACAGCTATGCACAAGATACTACTTCTATCTTAGTTGGTTACAAAGGTGGTTCAGAATCAGACGCTCCTGCGTTTTACTGCCCTTACATTCCATTAATGTCATCAGGTGTTGTTTTAGATCCATCAACATTCGAACCAGTAGTATCGTTTATGACACGTTATGGTTATGTTGAATTATCAAACACTGCGTCATCTTTAGGTAACGCAGCTGATTACTTAGGTTTAGTTGGTATCACTAGCGGAAACGTTAAATTCAGCTAATTTATACTTAGGTATAACACACTGTGGAAAGGCTCTTAGGAGCCTTTCTTTTTGAGTAGATAAATACAAAGTCTAAATGAGCTTGTAAACACAAGACTTATGCTGTGACCCCACAGCGTAGACTTAAAACGTCATTAGGAGAAAAACAAATGGGACGTCCTTTACATAAAAAATATTTTGGTAACCGTAATATCGGTTCGACAACAACAACTGCTGATGATAAAATTGGCGGTGAAGGTGTAGCAAGCGTGGTTGTTACTGGCACATTCTCAGGTAAAACTACTGCAACAGATTATGCTATTCCAGCATCAGTTATTTCATCACCAGATTTACCAGACGGTATCAAACCGACTCTAACAATTAGATTTTCATCAGCAACTGCCGGTGCAGTTACTGTTGTAGACAAAGGTTCAGGTTATTCAGCAGCACCTACAATCTCAGGTGCAGCACTTCAAGCATTAGGTGGCGGTGCTGGTACTGTAGTACTAACTGCAGCACTTACAGTTAGTACAGGTTTTGTAGGATCTGCAACTAATCAAGAAAATGCAATTTCAATTACTGCATGGGTTCCTGCAACAGGCGCAGCTGGAAATATTTCAGGTAACGGCACTAGTGCAGTTGTAGGCGATATTAGACGCCAAGTTGGCAGCAAAAAGTATGTAGTCGAAACTGCGCAAGGCGTTGGCCGTGTGACTTTAGTTGCAGCTACTCCTGCAACAGGACAAGCAACTATTATTGCAACTGATTCTGCTAGTAATACCTATTATGTTACTAAATTAACTGCACACAAAGCAAAATTATCAAGATTAAGTGGATCTAGTTATTTGTATGCAACAGGACAAACTGCAAACTGGTCATTTGCTACTGCAAGTGGCGCGATTGTTCAAATTGCAAACGCTTAATATGCAAGCGGAGGGAGATATTTTCTCCCTCCTTTTTTAGGATCTAATAATGTCAAGAATTTTAAAAGTTAACCAAAGTGATTATCGGGTGCAAGTCCGATCTGGCGGAAATATTACTCTAGATACCGGTGTTGCAGCAGGTGAAGTGCGAGTAACCGGAAATCTAGTAGTTTCGGGAAACTATACGACAATCAATGTTTCAGATATGCAAATTGAAGATAACATTATTATCCTTAACAAAGGCGAAACCGGATACGGAGTAACTGAAGGAACTTCAGGTATTCAAATCTCACGTGGTGGTCATCTAGCCCAACCTGATGCGCAACTTGTGTTTGACGAAAATGTTTCATTCTACGATCCTATCACTGAATCAGAATTACCCGGAACATGGGTATTTAAAAATACTGAAAATCAATTAATTGGTATCTCAGTTAGATCAATCACATCTGACGGAAATAATGATATTGCAATTGACATGCAAAATTCGGTTTTAACTGTATTTAAGTTAGCAAATGTTGATGCAGACGCATATTCAGATTTATTATTAGCGTTAGATCCAACTGGATATCACGACAACGATATTCCAACTAAAAGGTACATTACGCGCTACATGCAATCTGGTGTGTTTACGCCAGGTATGGCTGATGTAGATAAAATTTACAAACGTGACGATATTACACCTTTTACAGAACGTTCTAGAGTACAAGCGTTTTCAACTAGTATTGATTTTTTAATTAATTCCGGACTAAGTGCAAGACTTGATTCTACTGGATTACAAGTTAACCACATTAATATTTTCAACGACACTATATCGAATACCTCAGCAACTCAACTTAAATTATCATCAAGTATTAACCTAGTTGAAGTTGATGCAGTTTTATCATTAACTAACCAGTCTACAACTATAACTGCTACTACTTTAAAAAATAAATTATATTCAAAAGCTACAGACGGCCCTGGTCGAACTGGTCTTTATTTTACAAATACAAACCAGTATAACGGTGCAAATAATAGTGACGAATTAGTAAGCAAAAACAGAGCAGTACTTTTAAGTATGCTTTTTTAAGGATAACACATGGCAATTTACAATACAGCAGTAACATCTTCAAACACTACACTAAGTACCGGAGCAGGTGATCGTGCAATTACAACTCTTATTTTTTGTAACACATCGACTTATGTACCTGCAACACCTGCATTAAATCAATCATTATTGTATGTGTATGCAGTACCTTCGGGTGGGACTGCCGGAAATGGTAATATTATCGTTAACGGGTTACCGGTACCAGCAGGCGAAACAGTAAGCTTTGATCAAGAAAAAATAGTGTTAGGTACGGGTGATTTTATAGTAGCAAAAACAGATTCACTGAGCAATATTACTGCTACAGTTAGTATTTTGGCGGTATAACATGAGATATTTACGTAAACAAGTTTTAAATCGTAGAGCACCGTGGGATCAACGATTATATGTTAATCTTGATGATGCAGTTGTAATGACCTCAACAAACAACGTAACATTGCCATCCGGTACTACTGCGCAACGACCAGTTAGCCCAGTTAACGGTATGATAAGATACAATACTGACATTGTTACCGGCGGTGAAATCGAAGTGTATCAAGCTAGTCAGTGGCGCAGTTTAAGATTTAAAGAACCTACCTTAATTACACAGCAAAGTTTAGGTGCCGGCGATAGTAACAATATATATTTTGGCCCGTTAAATCCTGCACCGCCGACTACCGTACAAAGCAATACAACTTGGGGCGGTCAAAATCTTCTAGTTATAGTTGAAAATGTAATTCAACTTGCAAACACTAATTACGCAATTGTTCAAAATCCGACTACAATTCCAGCCGAAGTATATACCGGAACACTAAGTAAAGCAGCAATATTAGGTGATACTACTTTGTATTTTAACACTAGTTTAGTAGCAACAGGAGCAACAGGAGCAAGCGGAACTGTAACAATTACCTTTACTAATCGACCTGCAGCAGTATCGTTTGCAGTTGGATCAACAATTGTTGTTACTGGATTCATACCAACTTCTTATAATGGGACATTTACTGTAACTGGCTCAACGACAAGTTCTGTAAGCTATGCAAACGCAACTACTACAACTGCAACATTTGCAAGTACAGTATCAAGCAGTAATACAATCTATACTTCAGTTGATTTGACTAGCGCAGTTGCATCTGGCCAAGCAAGCATTCCTACCGGTGACACTATTACATCTTTTGTTGCTGATGCAAACACTGATGCGCTAATTAGTATAACTTTAAGCAGTTCTGTAGGTGTAACTGCAGGTAATTCTAGTATCACTCTTACGAAAAGTAGTTATACAGGAACTGGCTACTATCTAAAATTCAGTTCGCCAGTTCCGCTAGGTAAAATGGTAACAGTATTACACGGTTTTGACAAATAAGGAACCACAATGGGTATAGAAATGGGTAGAGTTAGTGGTCCGTTACTCTCAGAAAATTTATTAAGAAACGGTGAAAATCTAGCATTTGACACAGACTTATTATACATAGATGTTGTTAATGGTAAGGTCGGTGTTAAATCCGATAGTCCGACACGAGAATTGTTTGCTAAAAACTCAATCGGAACCACTAACCTAATTGTTGATACCCAAATGGATGTTGGAAATTTTTCAATTTTTGATAGTAAAATTCAACAGTTAACCGGTGCTATTTATTTCCAACCTAATCAAAGTACTGACCCGATAATTCAAACACCTGATTTAAGCACTGCTAACATTCGAATTCGTGTTGGTCAAATTATTGAAAACGTAGTTGATAACACTGGTATTAATTTATCACCTATCGGTACTGGACAAGTTAGTGTTACATCAAATTCGTTAGAAATCTTTGGTAATTTGCATTCAAACGGAAACATTACCGCTGATGGAAATATTATATTAGGAACTGGTACAGCAGATACTGTGATATTTAATTCTGATATTACTAGTAATATAATTCCTGATGTCAATGATACTTATGATTTAGGTTCTCCTTCAAAAATATGGCAAACACTTTATACTGAAAATGTAGTTTCAGATGCAATTACAACTACTGATTTTAATACTAGTATTGATTTATTATTAGTTGCCGGAAATACCATATATGTGTCAGTTAACGGCAATGATACCAATTACGGTAATCATCTACACTCAACTTATAGGACTATTAAACAAGCTTTAACTGTTGCCCAACCAGGCGACGAAGTTGTTATATTTCCAGGTACATATTCCGAAATCTTTCCGCTTACTGTTCCACAAGGTGTTAGTGTTCGTGGTATGGATGTTCGCAACGTAATTGTTACACCAACAAGTAGCACAAATACAAACAACGCATTTTTACTTAACGGCGAAACAACTGTATCGTTTATTACTGTCAAAGATTTTTTCGCGCCCGGTAACGGATTTAGTTTTGCAAATAATTTTACAGTAACAACTCGTAGTCCGTATGTTCAAAATGTTACAGTAATTACAAAAACTGCTGCAATTCAAACTCAAGTAAACCAAAATTTATCAGGAACAAGTAGTCCAACCGGGTTCTTCTATTACGGTTGGCAAATATTAAATCCCGGACAAACTGTTCCAACGTTTAGTGTGATTCAACCTGGTTGGACAGTAGCTGGACAGCCTACCTGGGTAGTTACTACCGTAGGTAACGGCATTACTAACTATGATATTACTATAACAGGCGGATTGTTTGCGTCAGGCGGTACCTATTCGTTCATAAGCCCACTAACTGGCGCAGGTAATGGAGCATTAGTAGATGGTAGTTTAGCTAACAGTGCTAGTATTCAAGCTACAATGTTGTTCCATGCAGTAACTATGATTGTTCCTGATGCAATCGGTATTCAAGCATCTAACGGTGCAAGAGTTGAGTGGCTAAATTCATTTACATATTTTGCTAATAAAGGTATTTACTTAACTGACGGTACTAATGGGTTTGCAGGGATAAGAAATACTGCTGCAGGGTATGATAACATTGTTGGATTTTACGGACAATCTGGAATACTATTAACCGGTGCTAACGCTAAAACTGTAACAGTTAATGTTTCCGTTTCTGGTGTTATTACGATTGTTAGTGTGTCGGCCGGTGCAGCGTCCGGGATATTTACATCAGCTGGCGGAACTCGCTGGATTATTAATTTAGGCAAGTTTGGCGCAGAAATGCGAAGCATTAACAGTGCAAACGTTTACGGAACGTACGGTGCAGTAGCAGACGGTGCGTCGACTTTAGGTTATTTAATTGGTCACAATTTTGGTTATATTGGCACAGGCGCCGACTCGCAAAATGATTATGGATTAGTCAATCAAGCAAACGAAATTGTTGCAACTAATGGTGCTGCACTTTACTACGACAGCATGGATCATAAAGGTGATTATCGAATTGGCGATATTTTTCTCGTTGATCAAGACACTGGTAGTGTTACATTTAACGCACAAAGCATTAATTTTACTGCTAACGGAAACATTACATTTGAAGGTCCTACTGGTTCGACCATTATTAATGCACAATCAATTACTACTGGTAATATACGAATTCATGATAATAACCTTGATTCACTTTCGGGTCCGATTAATTTTCTTGCTGCATCAAATACTACTAGGTTAAACACGAATGTATTTGTTACTGGAATTATTGATATTTCTGCCGATACTAATGTTAAAGGAAACGTATTTTTAGGTAATGATCCTTTAGATTTGCTAACTGTTGCTCCTCAATTAACACAAACAATTCCGCCTAACACAACCGATACATATACATTAGGTACAGTTGATAAAACTTGGAAAACTGCAAAAATAACAACGTTAACAATTGACAATGTTACACAGATTACAAATAATACAGCAACTACATTAACATCAAACACAGATTTAAGATTAGTTGCAGCAGGTACCGGTCGACTATACGTACCGTTAACTAATGTCGAAGCTGATAATAACTTTACTGTAAATAGTCCTATTTCGATTCTTGATTTAGGAATTAATGGTAATGTAATAATCACAGGTGACATTAATCAAACCGGTGATAGATTAATTACTGGATATGGTGTTTTTGAAAATATTACTACTCATGTCGGGACAATGCAGTTCGGTGATATATTTATTGAAAACAACATATTCTCAACTGTTGTAACAAATCAAAATCTCGAAATATCTGCAAATGGCACTGGTAGAATTTACGTACCTTATAAAAACGTTAAAATTAATAATAATTTAACTGTCTCTTCTGATTCGTATTTTACTACGACTAATGTAACAACTACTGCAACTGCGAATGAATTTTTTACAGGCGACATTTCGATTGATAATAATGTTATTACTACTACATTAACAAATCAAGACTTATCGCTAAAGGCAGCATTAACTGGAAAAATTTACGTTCCTAGTAATAATGTGTTGATTACAAATGACCTGACTGTGACTACTAATTTAACTGTAACCACTGGATTAACTTCTGTATTAGACACTGAAATTACCGGAGTAGTTACGCTTACTGGAAACATTAATCAAACAGGCGGAAATGATATTATCGGAATGTTTGCTAATAATAATATCAGTATTACTAGTACAAATTCGTACCTTGATATTCCTAACATTAGGATTCTGCATAATGTATTATCGGTTACTGCTGTAAATACTGATTTAATCCTAACTGCAAATGGCACTGGCGGAATTGGCTTAGATCAATACTTAAAAATTGCCGATACTATAATAAGTAATAATCGAATAGGCGCAACATCTGATTTACAAAAAAGTATTAAATTTTCCCCGAATGGTACAGGTAATGTTGTAGTTAGTACAACAAAAGCACTTGAGCTACCTAACGGAAGCAACACAACTCGCACATTTTCTGCAATTGGTGAAATTAGATATAACACTGTTTCGAACTTAGTCGAAGGGTGGCAGCCGTCTGGGTATGTTAACTTTGCAAACTTATGGGATAGCGATAGGAACACTTACATTACCGCCGAACTAACTCCCGGTGCAGCAGATAGCACTCTTAGATTTAGTATTAATAGTGCCGTTAGTGCAACTATTTCAGATACTGCACTTACAACAAATTCTTTACTTATTGACAATGTTAAAATTTTAGGAAACGCTATTAGCAACAACATTGCATCTACTAATCTCAACATTTTACCAACCTCGGGATTGACTAATTTCAAAAACAGTATTCATGTTACTAACAACACTATCGAAACAGTTAGTGCAGGTCCTATTACCCTTTTATCAACTGGCTTTGGATATGTTAAATTTTCAGGAAATAAAGCAGTTATAATCCCGCACGGTGGTCCATTAGATAGACGTAACACTCCGGAACTAGGAGAGACCCGATACAATACTGACGCTGGCGAACTTGAAATTTATGATGGATATGCATGGGTGTCTGCAGTAGGATCAGGCGGCTTTGCTAGTCCTGCAGAAATCGATGATATTATGAACGTATGGTCCTTCATCCTTGGATAATTAACCAAAACCGCTAAATACATGTACTGCTAGAACAAGACCAAAGTTCTACGAGACGAAACTGTGGTAAACCCGCAATGTAAGGTGGTTAGCCGTGAAACGCGGTGGTTAAGGAGAGAGTATGGCAGTTGGTCGAATTTCAGGTCCACTCTTAAAGGCAAACCTTCTTCGCGACGGTGTAAATTTAGCCTTTGAGACCGACTTATTATATTTAGATGTTATAAATGGCCGAGTTGGTATCAAAACAACTAGTCCGTCTCATGACTTAACCGTAAATGGTACTACCCGTACCCCCTTACTTGAAGCTACAACTCAAGCAAATATTGCAACATTTACAATTACTGGGAATACAATTTCCAGTTACAGTGACACTATTACCTTACAACCAAGTGGAGTAAATCCAGTAGTTTATCAAGGTAAAATTAGTGTTGGCAATTTACAAATTTCAACAAACTTAATTGAAACTACTGGAACTAATACTGATTTAAACATTTACACTACCGGTACTGGTAAAGTTAATGTTAATTCAAATATGTTAGTCACTGGTAATATTCATGCAACTGGTAATATTACTGCAGACGGTGATATTGTTATCGGTGATGCAAATACCGACAGCATTACGTTTAATGCCGACATTGCTAGTAATATTCTTCCTAACCAAACAAACTTTTATGATTTAGGTAGTAATCCTTCTACTGGCGGACAAGCATGGAGAACGTCGTATATAAATGACGTTCAAACCTCTACTATTACTACAACTGCAATTACTGCAAATGGAATTAATTTAATTCTTCCGCAGGGAAATACTATATATGTTGCAAAAAATGGTAATGATTTAAATGCAGGACAACATGAAAATAATCCGGTTCTAACTATCAAACAAGCGTTATCTTTAGCAACTTTGGGTACAACTGTTTATATTTTTGCTGGAACTTACACTGAAATATTCCCGTTAACTGTGCCAGTAGGAGTATCAGTTAAAGGCACCGGAATCCGAGCTGTTAATATCCAACCTACCGCAGGAACACTTGACAAAGATGCATTCTTAGTCAACGGCGAAACTACTATTGAAGATATTGCAGTAAGTGGATTTAGATTTAATCCAATTAATAATACTGGGTATGCGTTTAGATTTGCTAGCAATTTTACTGTTACTACACGTAGTCCGTATATTAGAAATATTACTGTTATAACAAGAGGTACACCTACTAGTCTTTCTGTTAATAGTTTTAAAACACAAAATAATGCAAGTTTAGCACGCATTAAAGACATTATTGACGAATTAGTCGTTAATACAACAATTACACCATCAACAGGAAATTCTACTTCACAAATTAAAGATGTTGCACATCCTAGTAATGGCGCTACTGGAATTTTGCTTCAAGGTTTATTTGATAATGTTATTTCAATTATTGATAATGGTGCAGCTATTTCTACACTACCTGCAATTACTGCAAATGGGTCGTTAACTGCTGATTCAAATAAATTAAATGCTGCTGCATTAGTTGCATTAAACATTGCTTTCTTAAAAGCAGAAATGGTTGCATACTTGGCAACAACTTATGCTGGATTTTGGGGGACTAATTCTCAAACAAAAGCAGAAAGAGACCTGGGTTACATATTAGATGCAATACAATACGATATTACACACGGCGGGAACGAACGTACTGTAACTGTCGGTATTAGTTATTGGCAAAATCCTACAAGCGATCCTTATGGATTTGACAGCAACGATGCAGGTAAAGGCGCATTAATTGACGGCAGTGTTGCTAATGCAACCAGTAAAGAAGCAACTATGTTGTTTCACAGCGTTACATTTATTACACCTAATCAAGAAACTATTTCTGCAACAAACGGTGTTCGTATTGAGTGGTTAAACTCGTTTACTTACTTTGCAGACAAAGGCTTGTACGCATATAGCAGCAGTGCAGGTTTTGCAAGTGCAGGTTTAACACGACTAAGAATTAACAACAAAACAGGTACATGGGCAGTTGGCAACACAATTTCTTATTACGATACTGATAATACAACTGTTTTAGGTACAGGAACCATTGCAAGTATTGCTGGAAACTTTGTAAATTTAACTGGACGTTGCCTTGGATTTGAAACAATTACAGATAGAACTCCTACTACTCTGTATACCCAAGGCGGTGCAAAATTATCAACCGCTATTAAAAAATTCGGAACTGCAAGTCTAGCATTAGACGGAGTAGGTGATTATGTTACCCATCCAAGTGCTCCAGACTTTGCGTTTGGGACTGATCCGTTCTGTGTTGAGATGTGGGTTTATCGAACAGGCGGCAGCGGTGCTATTCAAATACTAGCAGATTTCCGTTCAGCAACACCCCAATTTGTTCCTACATTATTTTTAAGTGCCACAACTTACTACCCGTCGTTAGTTGTTAACGGTGCTACTGTAATTATTGGAACCACTACTGTTCCGTTGAATACTTGGACACATATTGCCGTTGCTAAGAGTGGATCAAGTACGAAGATTTTTATAAACGGTAGCCAAACAGGTACTACTTATACTGACAACAACACATACATCCAAGGCCCGTTGACAATTGGCGCACGGTTTGATGGCACTACTCCGTTCTATGGCAATATTGATGATATAAGAATCAGTAAAGGTGTTGCACGATATACAACAACATTTACTGTACCTGCAGCAGCATTAACTGGCGATTTAAATACTGTTTTACTTCTGCATTTTGATGGTGAAAATAATTCAACTATAATCTTTGACGACGGTATTACCTTACAAGATATTCGAAATATTACCACAGGCGGATCTGCAAGTGTTATCAACTTTGCTGATTACAGTGACTTTGGTGCAGAAATACGTGCGATTGGTTCGGCTAATATCTACGGTAACTATGGAGCATATGGCGACGGTGTGGGTGTTATTGCATATCTCATCAGTCAAAATTTTGCCTATGTCGGATCAGGAAAACTTTCAACTAATGATCCGACCGATAAAATTGCTGCACAAGAAGTAGTTAAATTAAATGGTGCAAAAATTTATTATACGTTTGTCGACAACGAAGGTAACTTCAATGTAGGCGATACGTTTTCTGTAAATCAAAAAACCGGCGAAGTATTATTTGACAGTCAAAATTTAACCGTTTCTAGTCTTACAGGTGTAACATTTACAGATGGAACATATACAACTACAATAACTCCTACTGATATCACAACTGGTAATATTAGAATTAGCGGAAATACTGTCGAAAGTGTAATAGGTGATCTAAATGTTACTAGTGCAAGCGGTTCGATTAATTTACAAAACAATACGTATGTTACTGGTAATTTAGATGTTACTGGTGATGTTACAATCGGTGGTAACATTACAATTGGTGACCAGTCGAGTGACACTGTTACATTTATTGCAGGTATCAACAGTAATCTTGTTCCTGCAACTACTGCATTTTTTGATTTAGGAACACATGATTTACGTTGGGCAACCGCATATTTAAATCGTGTTGAAATTGATAATTTAGTCATTGACAACAATACAATCAGTACCACGGTAGGTAACGATGATTTAATATTAACAGCAAACGGAACAGGCAGAATTTATGTTCCTAGTAATGATGTTGAAATCGATCAAAATTTAACAGTGCATGGCACTACTTACCTTGAAGATACAGAAATTGTCGGTACTATTACACATACCGGAAATGTAAACCAAACTGGTACTTACACGCAAGCTGGTAATTTAGATATTGTTGGTGATTTAACAGTTAGCACGTTTGCTCAATTTCAAAAAATTAGAATTGACGGAAATGTATTAAGTGCATCTGCAACTAATCATGACCTAGTATTAACTGCAAACGGTACTGGACAAATTTACATTCCTAATAATGATGTGCAAATTGACCAAAACTTAACTGTTACCGGTACAACATCGTCGGGTGCATTATCTGTCATTGGTACTGTTACTGCAAATCAATTTTCAACAGGTGATATTTTAATTGATGACAATTATATCACTACTACAATTTCTAATCATAATTTAGAATTGCGTGCAAACGGATCTGGACAAATTTTCATTCCGAATAACAACGTTCAGATTGATAATAGTTTAACCGTTGGGCAAAATTTAACAGTTACTACTGGTACTACATCTCTTAAAAATGTAACAATTGTTGGAACAGTTACACAAACAGGTGATATTAATCAAACTGGTAATTTTACAACTAGTGGTAATACTAGCGTAACTGGCAATATTACAGGCACTGGATATTTACAATTACTACAAGTTAGAATTGAAAATAATGTTGTTTCTACAACCGCTACTGACACTGATTTAGATTTAAGAGCAAACGGTACTGGGAATATTTTAATCGAAGGCATTAAAGTCCAAGATAACAATATTCAAAGTATTGCTTCAAACTCTAATATCACATTGACTCCTCAAGGGACCGGTAGTGTTGTAATTAATAGTAATCAAAGTTTAATTATTCCGGTAGGGACTACTGCAGAAAGACCTGCAAGTCCAAGTAACGGTATGATTCGATATAACACTACAACTTCGAGATACGAAGCACGAAGTGGGTCGTATTGGGTTAAACTAGGTGGTGTTGAAGATATTAGCGGCAACACTAGAATTTTAGCAGAAGCTACCCCCGGTGCAACCGACAACATTTTATATTTTTATGCTAACAATAATCTAACTGTTACTATTGACAGTACTAAGTTATTTGCACAACAAATTGAAACAAACAATTTAAATATTAACAATAATACAATTAGCACTCTTTTACCTAATACTGATATTAACTTTATAACATCGGGGACTGGCGGAATCCAAGTTGGAAACTTAGTAATCAATAATAATTCTATTACTAATGTTTTGAGTGGCGCAGTTACTGAGTTTATTGAAACTTCTACAGGTTATGTAAAAATTGCAGGAACAAATGGAGTAGTAATACCAAGTGGATCTAACTTAGAAAGACCTGAATATGCCGTTATTGGTATGTTAAGATTTAACATAGATTTGGGACTTGTTGAAATTCACAACGGTACTACTTGGACTGGCGTATCTGGTACTTCGGGCGGTGTAACTACCGGCGAAGCAAGCGAGCTAGGTATGATTTCGGCATTAATTTTTGGATAAACACAATGGCAACACTCTTAAAAAATAAATTACTTTCAACAATTGGACCAACACCTCAGCTAGTAATTGCAACTGCTGGTAACACACGATCGACTTTGATCGGATTAAGTTTAACAAATTTAACCAGTGGCATTGTACTAGCAACTATAAAATTAGACCAATGTGATACGGATGGTACGACTGTGTTAACATCGGCGCATTACATTAAAGAAGTAATTGTACCACCAAATCAAAGTTTGCGAGTTATTAACGGTGGCGAAAAATTAGTATTATCAGGGTATATGAAAGTCTACGTCAGTTCGACTGTAGTAGACAGTTTAGATCTAGTAGCAAGTTACGTAGATCTTGTGTAAGGAATAAGACATGACATATTATGTAGGCGGTGAAGTAAATCAATCAGACCTTTTAGGTGCGGGTAACCCGCGATATTTGTATGCAATACGCAGAACAGATGAAGGATTATTGTATTTTGCAAAGATTGATCAATTAAAAGATACCGGATCTATTACAATTAACAACCCTGGATTAACAGAAAACGATTATACAGATTTTTCATACGGTACTGACTTCTTTGAAGGTCGGTTAGCAACAGATCATTCTAGACCGCATACAAATCTACAATGGGATCAGTTTCGATGGGATAATAAAAGTATGTTTTATTATATTAACGAAAACGGTGAATTTGTTGTTAGAATTAATCAAGAATATCAGTACCTACCATCAAACATTGTTAGTTAAAGAATATAGGAAAATAACAAATGGCAGAATTTAAAATTGGCAGTTTACGTTTTACTTGGAAAGGCGTATGGGCAACTAGCACATTCTATAACAGAGATGCAGTTGTTTCATTTAACGGTAAAACTTATGTGTGTTTAGTGCCGCATACTTCATCGCTTTTCTACAGCGACATTGCGCATGTGACACCACAGGGTGAAAGTACCCCGTATTGGATAATAATGTTCGAAGGGAAAACATGGAAAACTGAATGGGCACCGAGCACAGAATACAGCGAAGGTAATATTATTACCTATGGTGGATCTGTATATTTTTGTTCAATTCCGCATACTAGTGGTATTACATTTGATATTTTAAAATGGGCAACTGCTGCACAATTTATTAATTGGACTACTGATTGGCTACCGTTGACATTGTATTATAAGTTTGACATTGTAAAGTATGGTGGCAGAGCTTATGTTTGTAATGTCGAACATACCTCGTCAGATATTGTTACAGGTCTAGAAGCTGACATTCTTAACTGGGATTTATTAAATGACGGTATTGAATATAAGGGAACATGGAATCAAAATAGTGTTCGTTATAAAGCAAAAGACATTGTTAAAAACGGGCCTGATCTTTGGATCGCTAATCAAAGCCACACATCAAGTGTTACATTTGACCTAGCAAAATGGGATGTTTGGATACCCGGTTTAGATTTCAGTGCTTCATGGAATTCTACCGAAAGCTATCAAAGTGGTGATGTTGTTATATACGGCGGGTATTCGTATACTAGCATAACAACTAATAATACTAACAACATCCCATCAACTAATAGTGCAAACTGGACTTTATTAACTATAGGATACTCTTTACAAAACGAGTGGAACAGTAGTAACACATATAAAATCGGTAGTGTTGTTAGATCAGCTGGCCAATTATACGAAGCAATCCAAGATAACGCTAACCAATCGCCATCATTGCATACTATTACTACTACTTACACTTCTGCAGGTAGCTCGGGGACTATTTTAATAGTTGCAGATTCGACCGGTATTACTTCAGGAATGAGTGTAACTTGCCCTGCATCATCACCGGGTGTATTTGGCATTTCTCGAGGCCAAATAGTTTCGCAAGTGTTAGATCAGACAACTGTTAAACTTAGTGAACCACCTGACGGCATTCTTAATGATGCCGACGAGCTTTACTTTACCGGTGTTAATTCTACTTTTTGGACGTTGCTTACTCCTGGTGTTACTTGGAAAAACCGCTGGCAATCTGGGAGTTTTTATAATGTAGGTGACATTGTTGTTTGGAAAAACACTTCATTTAAATGCGTCGTAAGCCATAATTCACAAGTCAACCCGACAGATGACTTTGTCCACTGGGCAACCTTTCTTCAACATGACAGATTTAATGTACTCAATAACCCCGGTGAAATAATAGTTAAAGGTAATGTAAATAATGAATCGTTGAGCATAGGTCCACAAGGATTTTTAATTAAATCAAATGCAGGTGTCCCTATATGGTCTGATGTATTTGTAACACCAAATGTATTTTATGTTGCTCCTAACGGTACAGATTCAGCTGCGGCAGGCACAAACTGGGATAGACCGTGGCAAACTATTAAATTTGCTTGTGATCAAGTAAGCAAAGGAACTTTATTTCAAAATGCTGCGTACTTGTTACTTGAAAATAAAGAATTTATTATAGTAGAACTATATCAATGGATGCTGTATAACAAAAACTACGATATTTCTCCGTTTAATGGAACAAATTACGATTGGGACAGCGAAGGAAAAGCACAACGAGATGCAGAATATATAGTCGACGCAATAGTTTACGATATGACTCGAGGTGGTAATAGTCAATCAGTTGCCGCTACTTTAGAATATTTTTCAAAAGGTAATAAAAATAGCTTTGTTAATGAATATGTAGCATCACGCATTGATATTTTTTTAGCTTCAGTAATTCGTCTTCAATATCTTATTAATATCGTTTTAAATACAAGTACAGTTGATGTAAACTATCAATCACTTGCAAATATTCAACCGGCAAAGATACAAGTTACAAATCGAGTTGCCGAACAAGATGCCGATTTAACTGCTAACAATTTAATCAGTATTATTATTAATGCATTAACTGTACAATCATCTGAAAAAGTCCCACCTGAAAATAGTGGCATAACCGTTACTATTATGATAAAAACTGGGACTTACAAAGAACAGATTCCGATCGTTGTTCCTGAAAATACTGCACTCGCGGGTGATGAATTGCGAGGTGTAGTAGTACAACCGTTTAATGTTATTAATAGCCTAGTCACTTCGTCGTCTGCGGCTTCGAATCTGTTTACTGTAGGTACAACTACTGGCATGTCAGGAGGAACACCTGTACAATTTGTATCAATAAACCCTGTAAGTGGAAAGAACACCGTATTTGGTAATGTTGACCAAGGCATTACTTACTATGTAGTTGGCTCATCGATTACAGCTAACACATTTAGTGTCAGTAGTTCGCCCGGTGGACCGATAGTTAACCTTTTAACTTTTTCAAGCGCAATGTATGTCTACGGTGGTGATGCATTATTAGATATGTTTAGAGTCCGTAACGGTAGCGGTATTCGAAACATGACGCTTACTGGGCTACTCGGTACGTTATCTAGTTTAAATTCAAATTTAACTCGTCGACCTACAGGTGGGTCATTTGTTTGTCTTGATCCCGGAAAGGGCACTAATGATACAAGTGCATGGATTTTTAGAAAATCACCTTATATTCAAAATGTAACAAATTTTGGTATCGGCTGCACAGGGCTAAAAATTGACGGATCTCTTCATGACGGAGGTAATAAATCTGTAGTCTGTAACGATTTTACACAAATTTTAAGTGACGGCATTGGAATTTGGACAACTGGCTATAATGCATTGTGCGAAGCAGTGTCTGTATTTTCGTATTACAACTACGCTGGTTATTTTGCAGAAAGCGGCGGAAAAATTCGTGCAACAAACGGCAACAGTTCATACGGGACGTATGGTGTTGTTGCAGAAGGATACGATTTATCCGAAGTACCGATTAGCGGAGCAGTATTCAACCAATATTATCAAGCAACTGCTAGCCCGTTAAGTGCATTAGGATTAACTGCTGGTATTTTAAAGTTACAGTTTACTCATGCAGGCGAAAGTTATAATACTGCTAGTGTAACTAATATTTTAAAATTTAGTAACATATTTACTAGTTGGAGTACTGACGGGAATGTTGCACTAGTGCAATCAATTTCGTCTCCGTTTAATGCTGCCGATGCATGGATTGCAATTGGAAATACTTCAGGAACAGACAGTAGTTTTATCTCGCAATCAATACAAATTCCTGCAAGTGGATCAACGTACACTAGTGTTGCAGGTATAAATTTAAACGGATCAGGAACCAATGCAACTTTTAACGTAACTGTTAACAGTACTAGTTATGCAGCAACTGTTAATGCCGCAGGCAGTGGGTACGTTGTAGGAAATCAAATTAGTATTCCAGGTAGCTCGTTAGGTGGAGGTATTGGTGCAAATGATTTAACCATAACAATCGAATCGTTATCCGGAAGTGCAATCTCGACTATTACTTCGGCAGGCACAGTTCCTATCGGTAGTCAACAGCCGTTTACGTTTAGTTTGTACTGTAAACAAGGAACTGCGATATCGTTAGATGCAGTTTTAATTTTTTCAGGAAATTTAACTACAACTTGCCGATTAAATTTTGACTTTAATTCAAAAATTGCATTAGGCACATCGCCTGATACTGGTATTCTACCAACTCCGTTTGCAGTTGTAAGCCTTCCAAATGGGTGGTACCAAATATCAGCAAATTTTTACGACTCGAATGCATTAAACACATCGTTAACGTGTAAAATTTACCCAAGAGGAGTAACTGGTAATGCTGGATACAGCTATATTTACGGTGCTCAACTTGAATTTGGAAACTATAAAAATTTCTACCAATCTACCGAAGACAACAGATATTCAACATTTGCAAATATTGATATATTTGGTGCAGGGATTAATGCAAAATTAGTTGGGGACGAGTTACGGTTTGGCGGAGTTTTTGAACCAAGAGTTATAACTACTAATAACCTTACTGGCGGCGCTGGTTATTTACTGAATTTAAATAATGCGCAATCAGGCACTTCTTATTCTCTTACAATTGCAGCATCTGATATAAACACGGCTAGCAATTATGAAGGCATGCGATTGTTTATTAATTCGGGTACAGGAGCAGGCCAGTATGGACTAATAACACATTTTAATGCAACATCAAAAATTGCTACTGTTATTAAAGATTCATTTACTTTTGTTTCAATTGACAGTATTATGACTAATGCTCTTATCTTAAGTTCGGCGTCTGACATTAATTCACTTTACGTTGGCCAACCGGTTCAATTTGTTCCGACTACGTTTACATCAACTGTAACTTCTATTTCACAAGCGTCGGTGAATGTTGGAACAGTTTTGGGAGGTACTATTAACACAATGACTGTTACGAGTACTGTATTGTTGTTAGTAGGTATGAAAATTAATTTTATAGGTACTGCCGGGGGTGTAGCTGAAGGGTATGATTATTATATTTTAAACATTCTTGATTTAAATAATATTCAAATTTCTCAAACATTAGGCGGTGCGGTATTATTTCTTAACAATGAAACATTACCGGAATTAGTATTAAGATTTCCAGCAAATACTAGTTATTTAACTGTAACTTCTACTAGTAATATGGCTGTAAATTTACCTATTAAATTTACAGGAATTTCATTTGGGGAGATTGATACTGGATCAACATATTATATTAATGATATTTATGACAGTACCTCACTAACAATCTCTTCGTCACTAGTGTCAGTGACTGTGACTGCAACTACCGGAGCTACTGGCATTCTTACTGTAGATTCATCACTTGACTTAAATCCGCTGCACCCGATTCGATTCTCATCTATTTCCGGGTTTAACAGTAGCTATGGCAGTTCTACATTTTATATTAATAAAAAACCAAGCTCTACTCAAATAACGTTAGCATCGGGCATTACTACTGCAACTGCAATATCAACATCGTTAAATTCAAAAATGATTGTTCTTTCGTCTACAAGTAATATGGTAGTAGGTAATCCAATTCGATTTACTGGTACAGTGTTTGGAGGAATTATTAACAACACTGTGTATTATATTTCTTATATTAATGATAGCCAACGAATTTCAGTTAGTGCGTCGTCAGCACCTATATTTACAACTGCAACTGCAACTACTGTTACGTCAAATTTAATTACAGTGAGTTCGACAGCAAACTTTACATTGTTATATCCGATTGTGTTTTCAGGGATAACGTTTGGTGGAATTACTGCAAATACTACGTATTATATAAGCACAGTTCCAAATTCTGGACAATTTACGATTTCGGCTAGTATAGTATCAGTTGAAGTTTCTGCAACTGCTGCTGTTTCGAATCTAATAACAGTACCGACGACTGCAGGTTTTATTGCAAATCATCCAATAATCTTTGGAGGTGAAGTAGCCGGTGGCATAATATCAACATCGGTGTATTACATTCTTGCAGTTAATGATTTAACATCATTTACAATTTCGACAAGTATAGGTGGCTCAGCAGTTATTTTAACTGATACAGCAAGTACTTTTACTGCAAGAACAACAGGAATCGATGTAAGTCTTTCTACAGCATCAGGCGCGTCGATGTACGTGTCAACTATGTATAATAGTGCGCATATTTCACTTACTAATGGTAGCGGGTCAGTAATTGCAAGAACTACATTCGGTGATGTTCCAGTTGCGTCTACTGTAGGGTCAATGACCGGTACATCGACATCCCCGAATACAATTCTTTCTGCAGGTGCAGGTACTCTTACTGCTTCGTTTAATTTACCGCTAGTTGGAGGATCAATTGTTACAGGGACAGAGTATTTTATTAAAACGGTCGTACTAGGGGCACTGAACTCATTTACAATTAGTAGTTTGTTAGGAGGTGCTACATTAGGATTAACAACCGGTACCGGTTCGATGCAAATGGGAGAAAGTGGCTGGGATAATGTTAACTCAGCAACACCTGATGTTAGTGTGTTTGATTCAACAACAGTTTATTCGATTGAACCGTCAATCACATTTAACCGCCCTGGATTTTCTCAAATTGAATCTGTACTTTCGACTCAGGCATTTGGCACATCCTACGTTGCTGTTGCAGCTGGCCATAATAAATTTATTGCTATTCCTAGTCAAGATTCTACAATTTCGATCTCTACTGACGGAGTTTCGTGGGCTGCATCGGCACTACCATTGTCGGCATCGTGGAAAGATATTGCATTTGGAAATCATTATTGGGTAATAATTTCAAGCGGCGGTACTGCAATACCTGGATCAAAAGTGTTGTTCTCAAATTCAGATTTAGCAACTGCAAAAACTGCATATCTTCCTTCTATAGCATCGTGGAAAAGTGTTTCATACGGAAACGGGGTATTTGTAGCAATTGCAACTTCGTCGTCTGCTGCTGCATATTCGACAAATTTTGGAGCAACGTGGACTAGTGCAACGTTACCGTTTTCAACTAGTTGGACCAGTGTTACATATGGAAAAGGAATTTTTGTTGCAATTGCAAGTGGTGGAACTAGTGCAGCATACAGTATTAACAACGGTGTAAATTGGATTCCTAGTAGTTTATCATCGGTATCTGCATGGTCGTCTGTAAAATTTGGAAACGGAAGATTTGTTGCAGTATCTGCTACTGCAAGCACGCAGCCATGTTACAGTTTTGACGGAATAACATGGTTTCAATCACCGTATGCAATTTCTGCAGATACTATTGCATACGGTAACGGTGTGTTTGTTGCATTAAATTCTATAGGATCAACTACTGGTTATACTAGCGAAAACGGAAAAGCATGGAGCCAGCAGCTAGTGAGCATCAATCCAGTAACTAGCTTAGGGTTCGGGTTTAGTAACAACGGAGTTGCGTCGTTTATTTCAACTTCTAATTCATTTAACGGATCTCGAATTTCTGCAGGTACTGCAGCTAAAGGAAGAATTGTTGTTTCGTTAGACAATTCGATTTCGTCAATCAAACTGTGGGAGCCTGGAGCAAATTATGTATCATCGCCAATTATTAGTATTCTAGATCCGAATGCAACTGTATCAGCAACAATTTTTCCAAGATTAGGGAACGGCGTGTTAGGAAACCCTTCGTTTATTAATTCCGGATCAGGGTACTCCACGTCGTCGACTATTATTACAATTAGAGGTTCGGGGTATGCAGATGATTTTCAACGCAGCTCGACACTTGTATGTAAATCACTTTCTAGTTTACCGAGCCCGGGTGATAGTTTGGCAATTTTTGGAAATTCTAAAACCTATAAAGTTACTTCGACTCAGCTTTTAGAAGGAACAGTTGCACCTAATATCAAGGCAATAATTTCATTGTCACCGAGTTTAACAAGTAGCACAGCACCTACTCATTTAACGGCAGTAACTATCCGAACAAAATACAGCCAAGCACGCTTAACTAATCATGATTTTTTAAACATTGGATACGGTAATCAACAAGAATCAAACTATCCTAAATTGCCATCAGAAACAGAGTTAACACCGAGTAACGAGATTGTCGAAAGTCAAAACGGTCGTGTATTTTACTCAGCAACTGATCAAGACGGAAACTTTAGGGTTGGAAATTTGTTTGCAGTTGAGCAAGCAACTGGCATAGTCACGTTAAGCGCAAGCCAGTTTGGGTTAAACGGCCTAAACCAGTTGAAATTAGGTGGAATATTAATAGGCGGACGAGAAGTTGTTATTACACAATTTAGTACTGATCAAACATTTGCTGCTAATTCGAATAGTATTATTCCTACTCAAAAAGCAATAAAATCATATTTAACTGCAAGATTGAGTCAAGGCGGATCAAATACATTCACAGGACAATTGATTGCTGGCACTACATCGATAGGCGGTCCTGATAAATTAGGAAGTACAATTCAAGAAGACAATGTAGGGTCTCATATTAAAATACCAGTAAAGGTAAATGTACACGGAAGTGCTAACGGTTTAATAGACGGGGATGCAATGGCGTTGTCGTATTTTATGCAATCATTAAATCGATAGTCAATAAAAAATAGAATGATAAATATACTATTGAAGGAATAAAATAACATGGCTGAATTTAAACTAGGTAGAATTAGATTTGTTTGGAAAGGGATATGGGAAACTAATTTTCCATATTTAGTTGACGATGTGATTAGTAACAGCGGCAAAAGTTATATCTGCGTCGAAAATCATACTGCTAGCGCACATTTTTCTACAGATTTGGAAATCATTCCGAGCAAGTGGAATCTTGTTGCAGACGGAACAACATGGCAAGGTGATTGGTTACCTACTCACCTTTATAATGCAGGGGATATTGTAAAATACGGTGCGTTAGTTTATATTTGTAATTTTGGACACACGTCTGCTACATATACTTCGCCTAGCTACTTAGGTTTAGAGCAAAACTTAGTGTATTGGGATCTGTTTGCAACGTCGTTTTCATGGAAAAGCACGTGGACAACAGACACACGATATAAAAAGAATGACTTTGTTACTTATGGCGGGACGACATACGTTTGTAAAACACATCATGTTAGTTCTTCGTCTTTATCAAATGGATTAGAGCAAGATCAAAATAAATGGGACATTTTTAATCAAGGGATTGAATATCTCGGAGAATGGAACAGTTCGTCTATACGATATAAATTAAATGATGTAGTTAAATACGGAGCCAATCTTTGGATTTGTACAAACTATCACACTTCTGCTACCGGCTTCGATGAAACAAAATGGGACATGTTTATTAACGGCCTGCAGTTTGAAGATTCGTGGGATAGTGCAACAATTTATCAAATTGGTGATACTGTTACATACGGTGGATATTCATATATTGCAAAAACTAATAATACCGACGTTGTTCCTACCGAAAGTACAGCCGATTGGGGCGTATTTACTACAGGATTTAGTTTTCAAGGGGAATGGGATTCAGTAACTGAATATAAAATTGGCCAAGTTGTTAGACAACACGGAAACACGTATGTTGCTACTGCTGACAACATTAGTCAAACACCTACTACTACTGCATATTGGTCGCGTTTAAATTCGGGGTTATTTTGGACATCATCTACTCAATCATATACTGGTATTTCTGGAACAAACATTATCGGTACAGGAACCGGGGCGCAATTTGACATTGTTAGAACAAAAACTATATACACTGTATCGGTAACTGCAGGTCATCTAGGATCAAATTATGCGCAAAACGATACTATTAAAATTTTAGGATCGACCCTCGGCGGTATTAGTCCTGCAAATGATTTAATAATTACAGTTGCAACTGTTTCATCTGGTGCAATTGCATCAATTACGTGGTCAGGGTATTCAGTAACATGGAAAACCGGAACTGCGTATATCATAAATGATATTGTTATCTACGGTGCTAACAGTTATGTGTGTATCTTAGAGCATACTGCAGGATCAGTTAATCGACCAGATGCAGATGCCACTGGTACATATTGGAATTTAATCTCAGCAGGTGCAGAATATAATATTTTAACTACTGCTGGTGATATAGTTTATTACGGAGCAAACGGACCTACGCGATTACCAGTAGGTGTTAACGGGCAGGTTTTACGTTCAAACGCAGGATACCCAATATGGGCAAACTACGGTCTTATTAATAATTTAGTGTATGTTGGTCCTTTAGGCCGCGATATTCCTTATCCGTTAAGTGGTGCAACTATCGACCAACCGTGGAAAACTGTTAGATATGCTACTAAACAAATTGAAGATGGCTATCTTTTCCCTAATACTAAAACATTATTAATACGTAACAAACAATTTATAATGAAAGAAGTTAGCAACTGGGTAGTTAAAACGTACACAGTAAATGTTACTAGCATCGTTGATAACACCGCTCCTACACATGCTAACGAAATTATTGTAGGATCTGGTACAACAACTGCAAATTTAGTTGCAAATATGCCAATTAAATTTACAGTGTCAACTGGCGGAGTGACTGCAGGGACAAGATATTTTGTTAAGACAATAATTGATTCAACCCATTTTACAATTTCTACTACTTCTGGCGGAACGATTATGCCGTTAACTACTAGCAGCACTGCAATGGTAGGATCACTTTCGTACGATCCGACATATTGTGAACGTGATGTTGGTTTAATAGTCGAAGCAGTTATTTACGATATTTCGCACGGTGGTACCGCAAAAACAACACAAGCTGCAAAAGCATATTTTACGTCTGCAGGTAATGCGTATATTAACAGCAATTTTGGAACACAAACGATCCAAACAGTTGCAGCATACACCTATCTAAGTTCTTTAATGGGAAATGTTGCTACTAATACTGCACCTACGACTAATTATCAAGTGACAAATGCCGTTGTTGATTTATCATATCAGATATTTGATTTAACGTTAACTTCAGAATTAAATGCAACTACAACTATTTCAAATTTAGTTCAGATAATTACTAATGGAATTAGTGCAGGCGTAGTTACTGCTATACCGATGGCAATTAATTCAAATACAACAATTTCAATAAAAACCGGTACATACCAAGAAGTATTACCGATTATAGTTCCTGAAAACGTTGCGTTAAATGGTGACGAATTACGCGGAACAATTGTGCAGCCACAGGCTGCTAATAAACTGTTAGCAAATGACCCTGCAAAAACAATTGCTGCATTAAATCGAATTAACGGTATCATTCCAAACATTGTTGCTAACTTAAACGTTGCGCCAACAACCGGAAACACACAAACACAGAAAAAATTATTCAACACAAGCGAAAGCACTGCAACTGCATCGATTACTTCTAATTCAAACGTAATGACAACAGTGTTAGCAAACGGATTAGGTTCTGCACCTGCGTATGTTACACCTGATCCTGCAGGTTTCGTTGTTGGTTTTTCAAATGCTCGTCGATTAATTGTAGCAAACAAACAATTCTTAAAAGACGAAGTTACTGCGTATATGAATACATCATATAACTCAGTATGGACAGGATTAACTACTGAACAAAAAGCAGCTTGTACTAGAGACGTTGGCTATATTGTTGATGCATTACAATACGATTTAACCTATGGCACTGTAGCAGTACCTTGTAACCTAGCTACTGTAATCGCAGCTCGTGCATATTACAGCAACGGGACATTTGTCGAATTAGCAGGTGAAAAAACTGCGGCGTTGGCAGTTCAAGCACGAATTAAATTAATTATTACTTATATTGCACAAGGCAACGATACTAGTTGGACACGTTCATCTGGCAATACTACTTTACAAGATATTACCGGAACACCAGGTAGTAGTGCAGCTGGTACTTATGCTCAGAATCGTATTCAAGAAATTTACGATACGATTAATACAGGAACTACACCGACTACGCTTGCTCCGACAACTGCATGGGTAAGTGCTACGTTAACAACTGCAAATACAAATATCCAAGCAATTAAATCTGATATTCAAACTGCGGCAATTAACTGGATCAACCAAACTTATCCTGCACTAGTGTTTAATGCAACATTATGTTCGCGAGACGTTGGATACATTGTCGATGCATTAGGCTACGATTTAATGTTTGGCAGTAACTTCTTGTCAATTCAAAATGCAATGAGTTATTATAGAGCATTAACTGGTACACAACTTGTTCTTGCTGCACAATTCCAACCAACCTTAGGACTAATTGGATTCATAGGTGCAACAATTAAAGAAGTAACTACGGGTACATATTATAATGTAGGAAGTTTACTTGCGTCTACTAGGGTAAAAGCAAGTGCAGATATTATTTACGATATGGTTTCAAGTAGCTTTGGTGCTGAGCCGTCGTTAGTATTACCAAACCCAGTTGGTTTTGACACACAATTCTTAAATGCAAGAACCCAAATTGTTCAAAACTATGCGTTTATTAAAGCAGATGTTAGCCAATACATATCAAACACATATTCAAGTGTTTGGACAAATTTACAAGCGGCAGGCCAAGCAAAATGCCAACGTGATATTGGTTATATTTTAGATGCAATCCGTTATGATATTACATATGGCGGCAATAATCAAACATTGATTAATGGAAGTTCGTACTATTCAAATTATGCAACTACAATTGCATCTGCTGAATTAGTTGCAATTAATGCTGCATATACATTCTTAAAAACATTAATTGGTCAAATTGCACAAAAAACAACCGTTACTCCTCAAGCAGGTAATGCAACTTCACAGGTAACTGCAGGATCAGGTGATAGCGTTGGTACTGCTGCTGCATTTGCTCAAGCAAGAGTTCAGAATATTATTGACTGGATCGCAAATGGAACTGCACCTACTACTATTACTCCGAGTATTGCATGGACACCTACAAATTTACAAAATGCGTTTGCATCATTACAAGCTAAAAAATCTGAAATTCAATCAGATGTGCTAGTATGGGTTAACAAATTCTATCAAGAAGTTAAATTTGACACTATCATATGTTCGCGTGATGCAGGTTTAATTGTCGACGCACTAAGTTACGATGCAGTATTTGGGAGTAATTTTGCATCAATTCAAGCAGGTAGAAGCTATAACAGAGCATTAACATCTGTTGCGACTGTAATGAACAGCCAGTTTGAAGCAGAATTAGGGTCAATTAATTTTATTAAAAATAAAGCTAAAATGGCAGTTGCAAGTGGCGGTATTGCTCAAATTGGATCAATTGTAAATGATATTACTGGATTTATTCAAGGCGGCGCAGTTCTAAGAATGCAATGGCCAAATCCTGCTTCAATTTCTAGCGTGTATGCTGCAGGCACAGTTTTACTGACTGATAACAAAGAGTTTATCAAAGCTGAATTAGTTGCATATATTAAAGCTAACTATCCAGCTGTTGAATATAACCAAATAACTTGCCAACGCGATGTTGGGTATATAATTGATGCTGTTCGTTACGATTTAACTTATGGATACGGTATTACAAGTGGGTCAAGTAACTATGCATGTCGCCAAGCAGGACTTGCATATTATTCAAATGCTGCATTGCAAATTGATTCAAACGATAAAACTGCAACATTAGCTGCATATGGTTATTTAAAAACATTAGCGCAAGCAGTAGTTCAAGACTCTGCAGTAGTATCACCGTTGCAATCAATTTCCCCACAAGTTAGAGCTGCAACCGGTCAAACTGTTGGTTCGGCGAGTGTTGCTACATCAGTTGGTACATTAGTCGATGTTATTACGACTACTATTACTAACGTTGCAAACGTGCCTGCTGAAGATTTACCAGAAACAGCATGGGTAGATACTGGATTACTTACGCAACAAACTTCATTGCAAAATAACAGAACTACAATGCGCACAAGTATTATAACTTATATCGGAACTAATTTCCCAACATTGACATATAATTCTACAACTTGCTCGCGTGACGTTGGTCTGCTAATCGATGCAGTCGGATTTGACTTATTGTATAATACAAACTACCGCACAATTGAAGCAGGAAGAAGTTATTACAGAGCAGCAGCAGCGTTGGTTGTAAATGGCCAAAAAACAGCAACCTTAGCAAGTTTTCGTTATTTAAAAACTTTAATGCTTGCAATTGTTAATCAGAATAGTACTGCAAATGCAAGAGTTAAAAGATTAATGAACTTGTTTATTAACATTGTTGATAAAGGCGTAGGATTTACTCCTGAAGTTAACGGATCTGTAACTTACAATAATACAGTAGGTACAATTAAAGCAGCAGAGTTAATTTACGAAAATCGAAACTTTTTATCGTATGAAGCAACATCATGGATTACACAATCATACGGAGGGACTGTTTCTAATTTAAATGCTACTGGGTTTGTAATCACAACCAGTGTGTCCCATAATTTAACTGTTGGCGATCCTGTAGTGTTTTCTGGAACTAGTGCAGGTGTAATTGTTGTAGGAACTGTATATTATGTACTTACAACTCCGACTACTGCTTCATTTACTATTACTGCAACTTCGGGTTCGTTAACTCCGTATCCAATTTCATCAGTATCAAGTCCAACGTTGACCGTTAGATATTCGTATGATCCTACAATGTGTAGAAGAGACATGCAATCTTATATCGAAGCAATTGCATATGATTTAAAATTCTCAGGAAATTATAAATCATTACGCGCTGCTCAGATTTATAAAAATGCAGTGTACGGATCAACCGGTTCTGATATGTTCTATGTAAGAAACAGTACTGGTATTAGAAATATGACGCTAAATGGTTTAATAGGTGCATTAGCCGAAGCCAATGACTTTGGAACTAAACGGCCAACTGGCGGATGTTATGTTTCATTAGATCCAGGTTTTGGCCCTAATGACGCAAACGCATGGATGACATCTAAATCATGCTATGTACAGAACGTTACTACCTTTGGATCAGGTTGTGTTGGATTAAAAATTGACGGTGCAAATCACAGTGCAGGGAACAGAAGTATCGTTGCTAATGATTTTACACAAATTTTAAGTGACGGCATCGGAGTATGGGCGACAGGTAGTAATTCGTTAACAGAATTGGTATCAGTATTCAGCTATTACGGGTATGCCGGGTATCTAGCAGAAAAAGGTGCTAAAATTCGTGCAACAAACGGTAACAGTTCGTATGGAACATATGGCGTGATTGCAGAAGGAACTGATTCTTTTGAACAGCCGATTTATGCAACTTTAGATAATTTGGCAGCAGACGCATTTGTTGGCCTAACGGTAACTGACGCAGTTAATAAAGTGTTACGATTAGAATACCAAAACGCCGGCGTTAACTATTCTAACTGTGTTGTTAGCGTTTCAGGTGATGGATATAATGTTGTAGCAACCAGTGACGAATTCCGTGACAGTGCAGTATTCGAAACTCGATTACTTGATTTAAATGACGGTAACGGCTCCGGTGGATCAAACTACGGCACTGCAATTAATGCTGCACAAGGTGGTACTAAAAATAGTATTACTATTGCAAACTCTGACACTGCGGTAGCAACTGCATATCCAGGAATGAGAATTCAGATTACTAGCGGTTCGGGTGTTGGACAATATGCTAATATTTTAACATATAGTAATGGTACAAAATTTGCACAAGTTTATAAAGATTCATTTACTCCTATTACTGTTACTGCAACTGCTATTACTAATAATTTATTAACAGTAGCAAGTACTTCGACATTATATGTCGGAATGCCAATTTACTTAACATCTGCAAGCAACGGTTTAACTGCAAATACTTTGTATTATGTAATTGCTGCAAACTTCTCAAGTACACAATTTGCAGTAAGTACCGCAGCAGGCGGTAGTGCAGTTACTATTACTACTACTGGTAGTGTATCGTATCCGTTACTTGCATCGGGGTGGGACCATGTTATACCAGGTACTACAATTGCTACTTCGCTAGAGTTAACGTCTAACTATATTATCGAACCACGTATTAGCTATAGTGCGCCCGGTTATACTGCAACTGCTAGATCATCATACGTAACTAATACATGGGGTTCTGCAACATTTGGTAATAGTAGATATATTGCAATAACTAGCAGCGGTACTGCAACACAATATTCAACCAATGGTAAAACATGGGTTGCAGGCGGTGTTCTTCCTGTGTCTACTACATGGAATGACGTTATCAATGGCGGCGGCGAAGGTGCTATTGCAACTGCAGTTGTTGGTGGATTAGGTGGTGCAGGAGCAGTGTTAACTGCAGTAATGGGTGTAACTAACAGCATAGGAAATCCAGGTACAGACCAAGTAGTAAGTGTTACTATTGTAGATGGCGGGCATGGTTATACATCTCCTCCAACAATTGTATTCACGCCGGCCGCAGGTGGATCAGGTGCAGTTGCAAATTGTACTGTTCTAAATGGTAAGATTGATGCTGTTACCGTTAGTATTAACGGTTCAGGATACACGGTAGCACCGACTGTTTCTGTAGCTACTGATAGAGTTACACAAATTAATGTTAGTGTGTGGGGCAAAAACTACGGAGTTGGTTCGACTACTGCAACATTAAGCGGCGGTGGATCAAGTAATCAAGCAACCGGTACTGTGGTATTTACAAATAGTGGTATTAGCAGTATTATAATTGGAAATACCGGTGGATCAGGTTATTCATCGACTCCTACTGTTACAATTACTGACACTAATGCAAAATACGTTGCAATCGCAGCTGGATCTACAAATAACGCATATTTAGCAGCAACATCTGCTGCTGCTGCTTCATGGACAGCAGGAAGTGCGTTACCTGCATCTAACTTTGCAGCAGCAGCGTTTGGTAATGGCGTGTATGTTGCAGTCGGCGGCACAAGCAGTGCAACATCGAGCACAACTGCAACATCATGGATTAGCAGAACTATTCCGACATTAGGTGCAGGGACATATTCTGCAGTTACTTACGGCAACGGTACGTTTGTGGCTATTTCAACTAGTAACAACGCAACTGCATTTAGCACAAATGGTACATCGTGGGCTGCAGGTGGAAATTTACCTGCAAGTACTACTTGGACAAGCATTGCATTTGGCAACAACCGTTTTGTTGCAATTGCAAGTGGCGGAACAACAACTGCATACAGTTTAGACAACGGTGTTACATGGTCAAGTCCGGCAGTCGGATTACCGATTAGTACAACTTGGATACGTATCAGATATGCACAAGGCGTGTTCTTTGCAATTGCACAAGGTACTACAACAGCAGCAACTAGTCCAGACGGTATCAATTGGACTGCCCGCACAATGCCAGGTTCGACGACTAATTGGTCAGGACTTGCATTTGGTAATGTATCTAACATTCCTCTTTGGATCGCAACTTCGAATACTTCGGGCGTAATTGCAGCTTCAATAAATACAGGTGCAACTGCGTTAGGTCGTATGAAAGCGCAAGCAGGCACATTATTAGAAGTAAGAATGATCGAGCCTGGGTCAAGTTATCCAAAAGGTACTGTATCTGCAACTACTATAACATCTAACATTATTACTGTTAACAATACTGAAAATTTAGTCGATAGTCAACCGGTGGTATTTATAGGAGCAAGTACAGGCGGCTTAGCTAACAGCAAAGTGTATTATGTAATCGGATCAACAATTGTTACAAATACTTCATTCAAAGTAAGTTTAGCTGCAGGAAGTGCAACCGCAGTAGTGTTATCAACCACAACCGACTTAACTGGAACGTTCTATGCAAGTCCAATTGTAACACAAACTGATCCAAACAAAGTTAAAACTGCACCATTGCAAGCACGTACAGGGGATGGCGCGCTAGGAAATCCGTCGTTTAGCAATAGAGGAACAGGAAATATTACTGCAACTACTGTGTTATCAGGAGATGGTAACGCAAACTCTTATCAACCTACGAACTTTATTGCAGTTAGAAATTTGCATGCTGTACCGCAAGCAGGATCAAATGTTGTATTTGGATCAATTTCCGGAACATGGTATAAATTAGTAGCAGTTACTAATGTGATCGGTGCAGCTGGATCTTATACTGCAACATTCCAAATTAGTCCCAGATTTACTGTATTAAATGCTCCTGCAGATGGTGATTTGATTACGACTTCTATAAAATATAGTCAAGTGCGGTTAACAGGACACGATTTCTTATACGTCGGTACTGGCAACCAAGCACGTACTAACTATCCATTTACTGATCCGTCTATTGCAGTACAGGATAATCAACAATTATCAAGCGGCGGTGGCAGGGTGTTCTTTACTAGTACTGATCAAGATGGTAACTTTAACGTAGGCAACTTGTTTGGTGTTCAGCAATCAACCGGTACAGCAACATTAAACGCCGATGCATTTAATCTAAGCGGGCTACAAAGTTTACAATTAGGTGGATTAAGTGTTGGGGTAGGTAGTGCAACAATTAATCAGTTCTCGACAGATCCGTACTTTACTGCAAATAGTGACACAGTTGTTCCTACACAACGAGCAATCAAGGCGTATATTACATCACAAATCGGTGGCGGTCAAAGTACGTTAAACGTTAACTCGTTAACTGCAGGTGTAGTTTATGTTGCAAATGACACTATTTCTACTACCTCGGGCGGACAGCTAAATATAACAGCAAAAATGAATTTTACAGGCGGCATTGACGGTGCACCTGTAGCACTTTCATTCTTTTTACAAAGATAACGGAGAAGTTAAAAAATGGCAACAGGAAGATTAGGAGTAGCGGCAATTACCGCTACAACAAACACAGCAGTTTACACTGTACCTACTGGATATTATACAGTATGTAACGTGGCATTAGTAAATAGAAATGCTACTGCTGTTAAAGTTAGAGTAGCAATGGCATCAACGTCATCACCGGCTGTACAAGAATGGATCGAATACGACACTGTAATAATTCCAAACGGTGTCTTTGAGCGCATGGGGCTAGTAATGCAAGCAACAATGAATATTGTAATTTATTCAGATACAGCTAACGTCGGTTGCACTGTGTACGGAATTGAAACTTCGACTACATAATAAGAAAAAGGAAAACACATGGCAAGATCTAATACTTTGCCGCAGACGATGTCAATATCTGCGGCAACGACCCTTTCGTATGCGTTTGGCGGCGGCATAATATCATTAATAGGAACTACTGGCTATACAGTTACCCTTGTTGCACCTGCATCAGGGCCCGGAATACCTCAAACATTTTATAATAGCACCGGCGGATCGGTCACCTTAGCTACACCTGCAGGAAATATTGTAGGAAGCGGGCTAACAAGTGCAAGTTCGCAATTGATACCAAATAATACAACTTTTACCCTAACTTCTGATAGCGTAAACTATGTATTAGCTAACAACGAAGGTGGTGCAATTGCAGCAACTAGTGGAACATTTACTGGAACAGTATCGTTAAGTCCGGCAAATGCAAACATAACAGCAAGTCCAACTGGCTCAGGCACTGTTACTATTAATCCTGCTACTACTGGCAGTATTAATAATATGAATGTCGGTGCAACAACACGTGGTACAGGTGCATTTACTACATTAGGTGCGACCGGGGCACTAACCTTTGATACTGGAACAAATAACCAAAGTATTACTACTACTGGCTCGGGCACGATAACAATTACGTCGGGCACTGCTGGCAGTATTAATAATATGAATGTCGGTGCAACAACACGTGGTACAGGTGCATTTACTACATTAGGTGCGAACTCGACAGTTACATTAAATAATATTTCAATTGCAGCAAGCACTGCTACACTTACTACTACCTCCGGAGCACTGACCTTAAGTTCGTCATCGGGCGGTATTACTGTATCTACATCAATGGCGTTAGGTACAAATCAAATTTCATCATCATATACTCCGTCGTCGAGTAATGATTTAACTAATAAAACGTATGTTGATAGTAAAACAAGCCGCACGTCAGGTAACGCATATTTTCTAGGAACAGCATAATGTACAACTATAAGGATATAAAATGGCATCAGGCATTTATAGCAAACTATCAATAACTTCAGGTACGTACACCACAATTGCAAGCGGACCAGCTTCTGGGTTTTCTCAAGTAGTTACGGTGTCTATGTGCAATCGCGATTCGGCTGCATCGGCAAATATTAGATTAGCAATATGCACTACTGGGACATCGACACCTTCAGCTACTGATTGGCTCGAATACGACTCACCAGTAGCTGCATACGGTGTACTAGAGCGTACTACAATTGCATTAGGATACGGACATATTTTAATAGCATCATCAACAGCGCCTACATCGGTGATCACATACGGAATAGAAGGTGTTGGGACATCATTGTGTGGAATTCTTGGTAGACGCGATTTATCAGCAGCCTCTATCGTCCAACTTGTTGCTCCGCCGTCCTCTGGGCGAATTGTAGTTGCAACAGTTTCTATTTGCAATCGCAACCCAACTACTTCTGTTATTGTTTCAATTAACGTTTCTGCAACTCCAGTAAGTCCTGCGGCATCAGACTATTTAGAATACAATCTAACACTTGCACCAGGCGCAACCTACGAAAGATCGGGGGTGTTACTTGATAGTTCAGCCGGGATAGGTGTAATAAGTGATACTGCTAACGTGACTGCTGTTGCATACGGAATCGAGGATATTGCATCGTGATAAAAAATATAAATACAAATAAATATAAGGAATAAATTATGGCCGGAATTCAACTAATTTATGATACTACATGTACATCGACTTCTGGTGTGGGATGCTCTTGGACCGTTCCAGCAGGAACACGTAATGTAGTTTTTGAGATATGGGGCGGGGGCGGGGGTGGGGGCACTACCGGAACAAATTGCGACTGCTGTTCGAGAGGCGGACCAGGTGCAGGCGGTGGGTATTCTAAAGTTTCAATTGCAACAACTCCTGGCACTGTGTATTCAATGTGTGCAGGTCCAGGTGGTATATCATCACAAGGATACGGGTCGTACTGCGGCATCTGCTGCGACGGTTGTGTCGGTGGAACTACATATATAACAGGTGCCGGATTATCAAATTTCTGCGCAACAGGCGGGTATGGCGGCACCAGTGATTTTAATACTAACTGTTATGCGCATTGCGGGTGTAACTTTTATTCTAGATCTGGCGGCCAGGGTTACGGCGGCGACGTTATCGCTAAAGGTGGTTGGGGAGTTATGGGAAGCTACTCCGGTACATCTCCCTATCACATTGATATACACGCTGGTTCAGCAGCAGGTCCAGGTGGTGGAGTCGGCGGCGTACAAATCGGCGGCGGGCTTTGCAACAATTCTTGGTATGCAGCTTCAGGTGAAGATCCTATGCATGGTCGCATACCGGGCGGTGGTGGATCAGGGAATGGCAGTTATTCATGTTGTTGCTGTGCTGCTTTATTTTCAGGCCGCGGTGCTCCTGGCGCAATTAAAATTTATTATTAATCGGTGAATATATGACAATAACACATAAAATCTTACTTAACAAGGATACTGGTAAAGTTGTTCAGCCGGTTTACTTAGTAGAAAACGAAAGACCAGAACCTCCTGACTGTATTTGGCATTTTATCGAAGCCGGAACATGGCTGCATGATCATTTTTGTTGTGATCCTCCTATAGATATTAGCCACATTGATATTGAAGAAGCATATTTTGATTTTGAAAGTAACACATGGAACGAAGTACCATCATCGTCGGTACCTTCATTTTCAAAAACAAAATTTAACAGAAATGAACTGTTAAAACAAACCGATCGAACAATTTCGGCGCTTACTGACATTGATAAAATTAACAGTTGGGCATTATATAGACAGCAGTTAAGGAATATGTTTGTCGGAGTACCTGAAGATGTTGATTGGAACATGATTGTATTTCCTAGAAACCCAGATGACATTGCAGTTTTAAAGAAATTAGCAGCAGCCGGTGACGCCGACGCTGCTGCTATAATAAAAAAGGATAAATTATAATGGGAAGATACATTCAAAGTCCTGCAATTCTACTAGCGCCTCGATGTATACTTGAAGTTGTTGGCGGTAATTCATGCATTTGGACCGTTCCATCGGGTATAACAAACGTTTCATTCGAATTATGGGGCGGCGGCGGGGCCGGTGGCCCAAAATGCTGCTGTTATTGCCAGTCAACAAATGGCGGCCACGGCGGCGGGTATTCGTTAAAAACAATATCAACCTCATCCGGAACAGTTTTTTGTATTTGTGCAGGACCTGGCGGAGCAAGGTTTTATTGTGCATCATCTGCAACTGGTTGCGCTGGTGCTACTTCATATGTCACCGGCACCGGATTATCTAATTTATGTGCCGTCGGCGGTGGCGGCGGGGCCTCCGGTACTTTTTATTGCTATTATGTGTGTACTTGCTGTGGAGGCGCAGCATATGGCGGTGACATTAACATGCAAAGCGGCCGCACGTGGAATAAAAATCGGGGTGGCTGTAATTATATGGCTGCAGGTGGTCCCTCACCGTTTGGTGGTGGTGAATCTTATTTACACTACCAGCAATGCTGTCCGTACATGTCTTGCGGGTACGACGGGGTTTACCCCGGTGGAGGTGGTACGGGAATAGTTAATTGTTGCTGTGATTGCTGCGGCTGCAACGGAGCAGGAGCCCCTGGCTTAGTGAGGATAACATTCTAATGAACTATTATGCAATTGTAGAAAAAGACACTGGATACATGCAAGATAAAATAACAAATTTTTATCCAGAAGGTGAAGTTCGTCCGATTAACGAAGACGAGCTAGCAGTTGTTTTGTTAAATCAAGAATTAGTTGATTTATTGACGCTCACTGATCACAACGGATTAGATCTAAAACCAGTTGATTTTACTAAATCTTATTTTGATTTTACTACTAGCACTTGGCAACTTGTATATATCACTCTTGACCAAGTTGACACAGTAGCTGAAAAAAATAAAGAAAAACAACAATTATTAAACGAAGCTAATGCAAAATTACGGATTATCGATTTACCTGATTCGTTAAAGATTTTAGTAACAACATATATATCAGAGCTATCCAGTGTGGAAGTAACAGTAGACACTGCTAATACAACGGTATTCCCTCGTATACCGTTTTAACAAGGAATTAAAATTATGGGAAGATATATAGATTCTGCATCTAGGCAGTTTTCAATTGGTGCGCGAACACTAGATGTGCTTACTACTTGTACATGGACTGTTCCGTCCGGAGTATGTCGCGTTACTTTTGAAGTGTGGGGTGGCGGCGGCGGCGGCGGCGCTCACTGTTGCTGTGATTGTTATAGGGAAGGTACTTCGGGTGCAGGCGGTGGATATTCGAGTAAAACAGTAGTGACTTTGCCTGGATGTGCGTATGTTGTATGCGCGGGATATGGCGGCATGGTAACTTCTGTAGGCAACTGTACGCTTCATTGGAATTGCTGCGGCCAACAAGGTGGTACATCTTACGTAACCGGCTTTGGATTATCAAATTTCTGCGCAACAGGCGGTGACGGCGGCCAGAATACATGTTATTGGGCCTGCGGCTGCACAAACTACTCGGGAATTGGATATGGCGGTGATCAAGCTAATGGTTGTATATGTGGCTCACCTGGTTTTACAGGCGGTGACACTGGCGCAAACATGTGTGTTTTTAACGGCGCCGGTGGAGCACCATTTACCAGTTCTAATCAATTTGCAGTGTTTGATGCTTGTTGTAGATGTATGTTAGGCACGCCAGGCATTTATCCAGGGGGCGGCGGTACAACTGCGTTATCAAGCTATAGTTGTTGCTGTTCTCAAGCAGGTGTCGGTGCAAACGGATTAGTACGAATTAACTTTTAAGGATCGAAATGACAGAATATGCAATTTATATTAAAAAAGAAAATGGTATCCCGTTAAATGGGTTGTGCTTTATTGGAAGCGATGCACAGAGTGCATCGCTAGTAGTTCCACTTGACTGCGAGGTATTACGGTTTGATGAGTCTCATAAAGATTTTGATTTATTATACTCTATAATAGTAACAACTAATCCTATTTATAAACTGCCATGCAATGGCGGAATAGTGGTTAATTTTGAAACAGGTGACCTGACATTTGTTAAAGAAACTCCGCCGGATTTATTTGACGTTGTACGAGCATACCGAAATACCCTACTTGCCGACACTGATTATTTAGTGCAAGTTCCTGACTATCCAGGAACTTTACTTGATCAAATTCTTGAGTATCGATCTGCATTGCGAGATATACCAAATCTAATAATCAAAAACAACTGGCAAACTCCGGAAGACGTAGTTTGGCCTACTCGGCCAGACCACATTTAGATACATACGCCGACAACGATTCGAAGTGGTCCCATTTTGACGGACCACTTCCGATTTTGATAGGACATGCCGATACCTTTTCTGCTGCATGTAAATCATTGTCCGACGTGCTTATTACTGGAACACTATTCCAATTAGTGTAGTGATGCTCAGTTACTCGATGAAACATTCCGGGATTAGGAGTTACGAACGGGTCCGACGATGATATAGCCGGGCACCAGTATATTCCTAATATAGTAACCCCACGATTTTTTAAATGTGATTCAATTGATACGATCATTGACTGAAACGACTCTGTTGAAAGTTGTTTTGACTTGAATTGGTTTACAAATAACACAATTTCAAAATTATTTTTTGAAAGTAATTTTAACCCATCGATCGCAGATTCTAAAAAATTTAAATTTCCTACGTATACGTTACTTGATTTTTTGTCAATCAATGTGTTAAATGGAAAAATTCCAATTATTTTTTTTTGATTGAGATTTATTTGATCTAATAAATTTTTATATCTATTCATACTTTATCCTTTTTTATAATTATCAGCAAATCATAACTAGCAGGGCAATCTTGATTAAATGCGTAAATACCTGATAAACATATAAGAGGATTTATGCATAAAACAGTCTTTATTAACGGAGGCGCAGGCCGCATGTTGTGCGCATTACCTGCTCTAGAGCGATTCATTACAGAAAACCCTGATAGTTACATTGTCACCGAAGGTGGCTTAGATTTTGTATGGGGGAATAAACTACTACAAGATAGAACTTTTGATGTTAATTCAAAGGGATTATTTGAAACCATTATTAAACATGGAGATACTATTTCTCCTGAACCTTATCGCGATTATGATTACTATAATCAACGGATCAGCATTGCCCAAGGTTTTGATAAATTGATTAACGGTAATGTTAGATTAGATCATGATTATCGTCCAAATATTGTGCTAAACAAAGAAGAAGAACTTCACGGTGTAACTGTTGTTAAACATGCAAAAGCCGAACACAAACACACTAAAACTATTATAATTCAGCCAGTCGGCCGTAGTTCGGTTAACGATGCCGATCTCGGAGTAGTTGCTGATTACAGTACACGAAGTTTAGAAGTAAAAACATTTTTAGCAATTGCAAAAGCATTAAAGGAACATTACAATGTTATTAGCATGACAGAGTTTCCTATTCCGGGCGATGACATTACTATTAATCCTAAAGATTTGACATTACGTAAGTGGGGTGCTATAATTGACACTGCTGATTACTTTATAGGATGTGATAGTGTTGGTCAACATTTAGCGTATGCGTTTAATAAACCAGGCACGGTTATTTTAGGAAGTACGTTTGCACAAAATGTAAGTTATCCATCTTATTTTAATATTATAGAAAAAGAAGGATTTGAGAAACGTTATAGTCCTATTAGAATCACAGAAGCCGGCTGCTACGAAGCTGATCGGATCAATGATCTAGCTTTAGAGTTTAATGATACCGAAACACAACAACTTATAGACAATATTTTGTCTGATATTAGAAAAAAAATTGGAGAATAAAATGACACAATGGATCGCAGGAATTACCCGTGGGCATAATGGCGCAACGTGTTTATTAAAAGATGGTGAATTAGTTTTCTACATCGAAGAAGAAAGATTAAGTAGAAAAAAATACGACGGTGGTCCGTTAGCTGGTATGCTTAAAATAAAAGAATACACTGATAAAATCGACTACTTAGTAGTTGCACATACTCAGCCGTTGTCACAAGCAGGTAAGATTGACTTTACTGGCGACGATATGTACACTGGGTTTGCGAGAAAAATTGGACTTATTGATAACAAATTTCACGGTGAAACTCACCCACAAGTCATTGATCTCGGAATGATTCATCATGAGTTACATGCTGCGTGTGCATTTTACAATAGCGGCTTCGATGAAGCCGCTGTCTTAATTGTTGACGGTGCTGGTACATTTATACCGCTAGGTGAAAACGGGACTATTGGGTGGGAATTAGAATCAATATTTAGTGCATCTTATCCTGCAAATTTTCCTACAAAATTTAAACATATCGGAGTTCGGGGCCCCGAACTTACCTTTGCAAAATACCAAGTCCCGCACGACAACAGAGGAAAACCAGAAGATTTGCACGATGTTATATTTTCAGATCACCCTGGAATAACTAAATGTTACGAAGCAATGACACATTATTGTGGATTTAATTTCATCGAAGCAGGCAAAGCTATGGGGTTAGCCCCATATGGTAAGCCAAATTTAGAAATCCCTAAGATCTTTTTAGGAAAATCAGGTAAGTTCCTTAGTGATCGTAACGTAGTAGTTCCGAATTATCCAAATGGGGCATTCTTTGATCTCGTCGGAAATGAGGTCCTTAATACGGATAGTTTTGAAATTAAAAAAGACCTTGCGTATGCAGTTCAAACTGAAACTGAACAGCAAATGGTTAGATTAATTTTAGATGCAATCGAACGAACTGGGTTAACTAATATTTGTATCGCAGGCGGGTATGGATTAAACTGTGTTGCAAATTACGAATATCTTAAATATTTACCCGACGGTGTTAACCTTTATATTGAACCAATTAGCCACGACGGCGGAACTTGCATAGGTGCTGCTAAAATTATTCATCATCAAGAGAATGATGATTATACTATAAGAAAACAAGAACATATTTACTACGGTATTAACTATTTTGAGCAAAACGGTTCGTACGATATTAAATTAGAAACCGATGAAACAATAACAGATGCATCTGCAGATGATATTGTTTCGTTATTAACTAGTGGAAACATCGTGTGCATGTATCAAGGCGGGTCCGAGGCAGGCCCTCGGGCATTAGGGAATCGATCTATCTTGTTTGATCCTAGGGTAAAAGACGGTAAAGATATTGTCAATAGTGTTAAACATCGTGAATGGTTTAGACCGTTTGCTGGTACTATTTTAGAAGAACACGTACACGATTGGTTTGACTTACGAGGTATGAGCACCTCCCAATACATGATGTATGCAGTTAATTGTAAAGATGGTGTTGCTGAAAAAATCCCAAGTATTATTCATGTTGACAACACTTGTCGTATTCAAACAGTTTCAGTTGAACAAAACGCACATTACTATAATTTAATTAGCAAGTTCTATGCAGCAACTAATATTCCAATTTTATTCAACACTAGTTTTAACTTAGGGGGCGAACCTTTAGTTGAAACAATTGATGATGCATTATATACGTTAAGGAACAGCGGGTTAGATTATTTGTTTTTGCCAGAACTTAATAAGTTAATTCATGTTCCGCATAATTTACAAGAGGAGGACGACTAATGTCAACGACTAAATGGTGGGATGGTCCCCCACCTGCAAATAAATTTGCTCAAAAATTTAAAACACCAATTTACGTTGCAAAAGTAGGAACAATTGATTTTGTTAATGAAATAACTGATTATATTTTAAAATTAGAAAAGGATATAATCGAAACTGAAGAATTAGTTAGCAAGGTTCCTAAGTCAACTGTTGACCCTTACCGACATACCCAACAATGGAAACAACATAACTTGTTTAACGACGTGCCTGGCCTTGATGGTGATCACCTTCAACGATTTCCTAAGCATAGTTCGACTGGAATCATGTTTGATATTATCAGGGCATCATATCTTGAACATCTTGCTACATTAAGGTATCCAAGACCAAAAGTATATATACACGGATGGGCAAACGTATTACGAAATGGCGAATATATCAGTGAGCACTTACATTCTTCTAATTGTGAATCCTATTTATCGGGGTGTTATTATTTAACTACTAATTCTACAAATCTATATCTGCGAAGACCTGCTTCGTCCGGTGATGATGATGCAGATCAAGTTGCAATTAGCACAGAAGCCCGTAAGATGGTATTCTTTCCGAGCTGGGTACCGCACTGGAGTGATAAATGTACTGATGATAAATTACGTATTTCGGTTGCATTTGACATCGTCTCTGAAGTTTCGATGAAAGGAAATCCGTGGCGCCCACACGTTTTACTAGATGACCCTGAGACTATGCCCGGGTTAGTATAATGTTACTAGCAGCGTTGATTATTATAAAATATCAATAATTTCGATAACAGTTTGGATCTTAGTTTGTATAATTTTATTACGCAAGCTAAGATCTAAACCTCGATGTACAGGTTTAGGTAAACTTTTTAAAGTAAACCATCCCCACGCAACGTGTTCATCACTTAACTTTGGTATAAATTCATCTTGAATTAAACAAAAATATGTATGAAAATTAAAGACACTATCATTAGAAACAAACTTTTCTAGGGGTAGTGTTTTTTTAATGATTGGTAAAAATCCAATTTCTTCCTCTATCTCACGAGTAAGACCTTGCCATGGATTTTCATTTATTAAATTTGTTCCACCTACTAATCCCCAAGTACCTTGATGTTTACCTGAGGATTTTTGTATTAGCAAAACTCGATGTGTGTTCTGTGCGTAGATTAATGCTCCGCTACAGATAATTTTATCTTTTATAGTTCTATTTTCCATAGGCCGGCTTTGTATACACCTTCGAATGATTTAACCCATGAAACACCGTTCCATAAGTATTGGACTCCTGTATATATATTTGTTTGCCAAACCATGGTATCACGTTCTTGGTTACTATCAAATATAACGTTCCATCTAGAGCCTGTCCATTCAATAATATCGTTAGCACGCGCAATCAGGTCAACACTACTTGTTGATTTCCATGCATCTGCACCATCTTCGTTTTGAATTGCACCTATGTCTTCGATAACGATTAATCTAAGTTTAACAGGAATATTTTCAATACCGTTGTATTCTACTAGTGGATTAAATGTTTGTGGATTAACAATTGCATCAACTTTACTTCTTGCAGATGATTGATCAAACCCTTCGTCAGTGTTAAATAACCCGTTACTATCGATTAATGAATCAAACTGCAATGTCAATGGATCCCATACTACATTTAAAATTACAGGATTCTCAGAGTCTATATCAATTGTACCAACGATTTCACTACCATCGTCCTGACTTAAAAATAATCTACTTACGCCAGCAATAAATTCAGCACCGTATGCAGCAAAAATGTCAGTCCAGTTTATAGGATGACCTTGTTTTATCGGTATTTCAATTACCGGTTCTGCTGGCACAACATTTTCCGAAGGTCCTAGTAAAATAACTTGGCTGTCGTAAACTTGAATATTAAATCTTGTAATAGTTGTTCTAATTTTTGTTAGTAATTCTGCAAGCGACGGTGTAGGTTCAGCAGTGTCGACACCCAGTCCTTCAACATAACCTGTTTTATTGTAATCGTTTTGTCCCCAAATGCCTGTGATAATATTTGTAATTACGCCAAGTTGTTTAACTTTAACGGGTGGACTTATCCATATAGGAGTGTCTAAGGTTATAGTTGCAATATCGATAGGGCTATCAGTGCCTACTGGCACTTGTCTACTTGACCAGTTTACGTCGTTTAAGTATAATACGCTTAAACTTGTCCAATCGAGATAGTTCTCATTAGTTTGCAACTCTAAACTTGGATTAAAAAACATTAAAATTTGTTCTAATAACTGTAATTTTTGATCAGTATTTGCTGACCAAATATCAACTTTTAATGCAAGTTTAAACGGAGTTGGCATTAATCGTTCAACAGTGTAATTACGACCGTTAGTATTATTATACTCACCGGTTATAGGATCAATACCTCTTTCTCGCAAATGCATTTTTCCAACAAAGGTTGCATCAGCCAATCTATCTTTATCAAGTGATAAGCTACTAATGTATACACTTATTCTTGGCACACTGTTAATTTTATTTTCAGAATTTTGTCGCATAATAGTTGCAGCTTGTCTATCCGCATCACCGTATAAAACAGGAACCCTGACTAGAGTACCATCGCCATATCTTACAGTGAAGTTACTTAAAATACGAATTGTTTGGGTAAGATATCGTCTTATTTGTCCATCATAAAAGTGCATCATAATTATAGGTCCGCCCTTGGTTTAAGTGCTTTTGAAAGACTTTGTCTTTGCAATTCACGCGAGTCGCATAATTCAATTTTCCATGTACCGTAATAGGGAATGTCATGTCCTTCGGGTAGGGTTATTCTTACTTTTTCGACTGCATCAACAGTGTATGCTGTAATAATTCCCGGATAATCTGCAACAGTAAACGGTAATTGATACGGAATAACTTCTGCAGAATGCAAGGTTAATATTAGATAATTTACATTTACAAAATTAATCTGTGTATCGATAGCAAAATCACCAACCTCTAAAGTTGCATATTCTGTTGCGATTGCATGTTGATAGGTATAATCAATGTTATTAACAAAACTTGTTTTTAATGTTTGTCTCGTATCTGTTTGAGTCATTGGCATTCGAACTGCATCTTCGGTGCGTAACCATTTTGTGCCGTCGAATCTAAATAATCTATTTGGTAAGAAATCGTTGCGTAAATAGAAATCGTCTTTTGCGGGATTAGTTGGAAATTGTATTCCGTGTCCAAACACGTATCCATTAACTGGATAACCGTCTCCGACTAAGTAACCAGTATAACCAGTGCGCAATGGTACTGCATTATTACTACTTGCAAGAATATTATCACCTTCAAAACTAGCATCGATTTCATAAGTGTCAGCTCGGTTTAATATAACACTGCCGTCATTGGGATCAGCAGATAATGTATAAAATTGTCGAGTTTCGTAGCCACTCAACGGCGCGTCATTTTCAGACTGTGCAATAACAGCATCGTTAATTTGATATTCTATTGCTCGAGTGCTTAGAATATTTTCAAGCGTATTTCCGATAAATGGTGCAAAGTATTGTGAATTGGGCGGCTCATTATTTGTAGTGCTTGCAGTAACGTTGAATAATACTCCATTACGTCTAACAATTTCACCGGGTTGGTAAGTTGTTGCAGCATCGTAATCGCCAACAAATACATCGGCATCTTCGCCTACTGGTTTAGTAAGCACGTCGGCAAATTGTTGACTATCTGTGATTTTTTTAATTTTTAATCTATATAGATGTGGAAACCATGTTGCGCTAAAACCTTCGCTAGCACGACCTACATCTTCTATAACATAATATCGCGGCAGACTTACATCAAAATCATTAAGAGCAAAATCATCTCGTAGGTGTGGCATTTCCATTACATCACCACATAATGGTTTGCGTCCAAGGAACTTAATAAAATCGTTGATATGTACTGTCATAAAAATCGTGTCGTTGTCAATGAATAAACCAAATTGACTTAAATTGAAATCGATGTTTTGCACATTGTAGATTCCTCGGATCCTGTAAATCTCCGGATCGTACTTTCTATCACGATTTTCTAAAAACAGCAAATCTTGTATATTAGTTTCTTTTACTGCATCATAAACTGGTTGATCAGCAGTGCCCTCGTCCTGTATTTTAGGACCAAGGTATTTGTGAACATATACATCAGTGCCGCCGACTTGAAACATCTGCGAGATATGGTGATCAATAAATCTATAATTATTACCTTTCTCAGGTTTATATAAGCTTAATTTGGGCAAAGTACTTCTCCGTGAGTGTTATCATATTTATCGTAATATAGATCTACAATTGTTTCCGTGCCACCTGTTGTAATTACATTTAACGCATATTATACCGCAATGTTCGCATGTGTACGTTGGTCTTAGTGATGCTAATTCTGACATTTTCTGTTTTACTGCAACGGAGTTGAGCTGCTTTGATTATTTTGAAATAGCTATTAGTATATTTATTATCGATAAATAACATTGTTGATGTCCTCTTATGACGTTAAAGTAGTTAGGAATTGCAGTTCCGTGAGCTACATTTTTATTTATCATATAGATTTTTACGGAGCAATATATGTCTGATGACACAACTTCATTACTAGAACGAAATAAAGTATTTGAATATGTTAGAACTCTTCTCGGTGACGGTATGATTGACATTGAGCTCGACCCTATCCATTACGAAACTGCACTTGATAAAGCACTAATTCGTTTTAGACAGAGGAGTCCAAATGCGGTCGAAGAAAGTTACTGTTTTATAGAATTAACACAGGATCAAAATGAATATAGATTACCGGATGAAATCATTGAAGTTCAGAGTGTATTCCGTCGCTCAATCGGATCGCGTTCGGGCATGGGTGCCGGTGGCACTTTATTTGAACCGTTTAATTTGGCCTATACTAACACATATTTAATGAGCGGTAGTATGATGGGCGGACTAGCAACCTATGAAATGTTTGCAGGTTATCAAAAATTAGTAGGACGTATGTTCGGTAGTTACATTGAATTTAAATGGAAACAACAAAACCATACACTAACTATTTTACAAAGACCGTTTGCTCAAGGTGAGCAACTACTAGTTAAGACACATAATTATCGTCCTGATTTTGTGTTATTAACTGACATCTATGCCAAACAATGGTTGCGTGATTTTACGCTTGCTACCTGTAAAATGATGTTAGGTGAAGCGCGTAGTTTATTTGCTAGCATTGCAGGACCGGGCGGTAGTATTTCACTTAATGGTAATGATTTAAAGTCATCTGCAAAAGAAGAAATTGCAAATTTAGAAAAAGAACTTGACAATTACATGACAGGCGGTTCGCCGATGACATTTATAATTGGCTAAAAATATATTGACGCTCCGGTAATTTTGTTATATAATAATACATTATGTTAGATTATTGGAGTAAAATATGATAGTTGGTATTGTTGGGTTTATCGGTTCAGGAAAAGACACTGCTGCAGAGTATCTTGAAAATGAACACAATTTCAAAAAAGAATCATTTGCTGCAAGTTTAAAAGATGCAGTATCAAACGTATTCGGTTGGGACAGGGATCTAGTTGAAGGCCAAACTGAAAAATCAAGAGAGTGGCGAAATCAAGTCGACGAGTGGTGGGCGACTAGATTAAATATGCCGCAGTTAACACCTAGGTGGGTATTACAACACTGGGGGACTGAACTTTGTCGAGTTGGATTTCATACTGATATTTGGTTAGCTAGTTTAGAACGACGACTTTTAAACAGTGCTACAAACGTAGTAATATCTGATTGTAGATTTGAAAATGAAATTGCTGCAATTAAACGATTAGGTGGAAAAATTATTCAAATTAATCGTACATCGCATGTTCATGAAGAACTAATGAACTTTGCAAGTCGCGGCGACCAGACTGCTATTCAACTGCTTAACGATCTCGAAGTTCATCAAAGTGAATGGGCATGGCGGAAAGTTGCTGCAGATTATGTTATTGATAATACCGGGTCACTTTACAATTTATATTATCAACTTAAAGAAATTATAAATCAGGAGTTAAGTCACCCTGCCGCCATGTAATTCCTTCGCGATGTAATATCCGTTGACAGTTTGCACACACTGTTTTAAGGTTACTTGGTCTACAATTGTTTAAATCACCGTTTACATGATACACTGCAAACACTTCGGTAAACGGTGATTTAAACCCGCACTTTTCGCACTGATTCTTGATACGATATCCAGCCCTGTACCATCGAGCTATTCCGGCATACTTTCCGCCTTTTAAACAAGCTTCACATAATTTTCTATAATACGTCCTACCGTTTTTAATGTAATTAACTGCAGCAGGTCGGTATCCGCACGAACAAAGTGGTCTCATGCTTATATTTACACCTTTTCTATCCCTTTTATACAGGGTTAAACACGGTTAATTAGCCATTATACTATAAATACACGTAGAACTTGAATTTATGGAGAATATATTATGGCTCAACTTAGTTCACCAGGCGTAAGTGTATCAGTAATCGACGAAAGCGCGTACACTTCGGCAGCTCCTGGCACAGTCCCTTTAATTTTTGTAACTTCGGAAGAAGGGAAACAAAACGCATCCGGAACAGGCACTGCTCCGGGTACATTAAAAACAAACGCAGGCAAAGTTTATCTTTTAACTAGCCAAAAAGAGTTAGCAGATACCTTCGGTACTCCTATCTTTAAAACTGACGCAAACAACAATGCAGTTCATGCAGGCGAGCAAAACGAGTTCGGATTGCAAGCAGCTTACAGTTTCTTAGGTGTTAGCAACCGTGCGTATGTAGCACGGGCAGACATTGATCTTTCACAATTAGATGCAAATGCAACTGCACCATTAGGTGAACCAGCAAATAACACATTTTGGTTAAACACACTCGACACAAAATGGGGTGTATTTGAATGGGATTCGCGTTCGGCAGATCTAGGCGGCCAAACATACACTGTTAAAAAACCAATTGTTATCACAAGCACTGTAATTGCACCGGATGGTACACCAGTAAACACTTACGGTTTAAATGATACTTATGCAATTGTTGCAGTATCTACTGTTATTGCATTATGGTACAAAGATAACGGATCGTGGGTCAAAGTTGGCACATCTGCATGGAGAAACGCAAATCCAACAGTTATTGCTACTGCAAACACTTTTAGCGCAACTGCTACTAGTAACGACATTACCATTAACGGAATCGCGATTGATAATAATGCAGATTTAGCTGCATTAGTTAGTGGAATCAATGCAAGTTCGGCATTAATTGCATTAGGGATCACTGCAGGCACTCAAAGTGGAAAATTAGTTTTATACTCTACTGGTGTTGCAATTACTCTTAGTGGTGCATTAGTAGATGGTTTAGGTTTATCATCAACAACATATCCTGCTCCGGCACTATGGATTGGCCCGCATACTTCTATACCACCGTTTAAAGCAAATGACGAAAATCGCCCAAGTGGGTCGGTTTGGGTTAAAACAACTACACCGAACAATGGTGCCGATTTGGTAACAAAAGTTTATAGCACTGATTCGGGATCGTGGGTCTCAAAATATCCTCGATTATTTCCTTCACACGAAGCAGCATTGGCAGGATTAGATCCAGTAAGTGGCGGATTAAGTCTTGCAGGTAACACGATGTATATCAAATACAACGTTGCAGAAGGCGTTACTAGCGGAAAGCCAGATGCTGCTAACTTTACAGTTTATCGTCGTCGTAGCGCAGTATCTACTAGCATAGTTTCGTTTACTGTTGTCGCAGAAACAGGTACCGGTAACGGCCATTTATCTGCAGGAGCATACGCATTTACTTTGCAAGAATCAGTTCCAGGTAGTGATACATTAACTACTGCAGTAACTGTCTCGTTTACTGTAACATCAGGCCAAACAGCAGCATCTATTGCATCTGCAATCGTTACTGCGATTAGCACACAACTTTCATCTTATCGATCAAATGTTGCAGTGTCATTAGTTACCGGTACTACAAAAATTAGTATTGAACACCGCACAGGCGGCGAAATTAAATTAAATGAAACTGTCGGTACACCGATAGTAAAATTATTTAAAAGTGCAACTGGCCCATTTGTTACTAATTTATACCAACATCCAGACGGTATTACTACACATTTTATTGCAAGTACCTGGACTTCATTACTTGACGACAACACCGGCGGATTTATATCTGCACAAGACACTGCAGTTACTGGGCCAACAGTTGACGGAAGATTGTGGTATAGTAGCGTAGTTGATGAAATTGATCTTTTAATTCACAACGGTACTAAATGGGTAGGTTACTTACATCCAACTAGTCCGACGTATGCAGCAGGTGCATTGCAAACTGACCCGGCAGGTATAATTGTTGGTGCAACTACACCTACTACGCAAACAGATGGCACACCGTTAGCAAATGGAGATATTTGGCTCGACTCTTCGGATCTTGAAAATTATCCAATGCTTTACAGCTGGGCAGGTTTTACAAGAAAATGGTTATTAATTGATAAATCAGATCAAACTACTGACAACGGTATTTTATTTGCCGATGCTCGTTGGGCAACTACTGGGCAATCAGAAACACCGTCTGCAATTACAGACTTATTAGTTAGCGATTTTGTTGAGTTTGATGCGCCCGATCCTGCATTATATCCTAAAGGTATGCTGTTATGGAATCTACGTAGAAGCGGATTTAATGTTAAACGATTTGTTAGAAATTATGTTAATTTGACTGAACGCAATGTTAGATACTCGAACGAATCGCAAGGTACTAGCGGCAACGAATACTATCCGCACAAATGGGTTAGTGAATCTGCTAATCAAGAAAACGGTGCAGGCACTTTTGGTCGCCATGCACAACGTAAAGTTGTTGTTCAAAAGCTGCAAGCACTTGTTAATTCAAACCAACAAATACGCGACGAAGAAAGTAGACTATTTAATTTAATTGCAGCACCTGGGTATCCTGAATTAATCGGCGAAATGATTAATTTAAATTATGATCGCGGATTAACAGCGTTTGTTGTAGGCGATACTCCTGCAAGATTGACACCAGATGCAACTACTTTAAGCAGTTGGGGTAACAATGATGCAGGAGCGTTAGAAGATAACGATCACGGGTTGGTATCAAGTGACGAATATTTGGCTGTATTTTATCCATGGGGTTACACAAGTGACAACATTGGAAACAATATTGCAGTTCCGCCAAGCCACATGATGTTACGCACGATTGCATTAAATGATCAAATTGCTTATCCGTGGTTTGCACCAGCAGGTACAAGCAGAGGTGGTATTACTAATGCTACGTCAGTTGGGTACATTACTGCCGAAGGTGAATTCCAGTCGGTAGCGTTAAATGTCGGGCAACGTGATACCTTAGCAAGCATTAAAGTTAATTCAATTACATTTATTGCAGGTTCAGGGTTAGTTAATTTTGCACAATATACTCGTGCAAGAGCAACAACGGCATTGGATCGTATCAACGTAGCACGTTTAGTTTGTTACCTTCGTAGACAGTTTGCGCAATTATCTAAACCATATTTGTTTGAACCAAACGACAAAGTTACACGTGATCAAATTAAATCAGCAGCAGAAAATTTATTACTTGAATTAGTAGGACAGCGTGCATTGTACGACTACTTAGTAGTATGTGATGAATCAAATAATACTCCTGCAAGAATTGATCGTAGTGAGCTTTACTTAGATGTTGCAGTTGAACCAGTAAAAGCAGTAGAATTTATTTACATTCCATTGCGTATTAAAAACACTGGTGAAATTAAAGCACTAGGCAACGCATAATAGGAGCATAATAAAATGTCAATTGCAACATTATCAAGATTTACAGTACCACTAGCAACTGATTCAAGTGCTAGTGCGCAAGGCTTATTAATGCCTAAACTGAAATATCGATTCAGAGTAACATTTAATAGTTTTGGTGTTTCTGCTGCAACTACTGAGCTTACTAAGCAAATAGCTGAAGCAGGACGTCCCGAAATATCCTTTGAAAAGAAAACAATCGATGTTTATAACAGTAAAATTCAATATGCTGGCAAATGGACCTGGAGCGCAATCAGTATTAAAATACGTGACGACGTTACTGGTGCAGTTAGCAAAATTGTTGGCGAACAAAACCAAAAGCAAATGGACTTTTTTGAACAAAGTTCTGCTGCTGCTGCAGGTGACTACAAGTTTACAATGGTAGTTGAAATGTTAGACGGCGGCAACGGCGCTAACAAACCGGTGGTGTTAGAAACTTGGGAATGTTATGGTTGTTTCATTGAAAAAACAACTTATGACACTCTTGCATATAACTCAGCTGACCCTGTTCAGATTACATTGTCAATTCAACCTGATAATTGTGTTCAAACTGGCGCAACTGCAGGATTTGGTGTTCCTGGATCACCAAGAACCGCTGGTACAAGCATGACAGTGGGCAGTAAAAAAGCTTAACTGAAATTGCTATTAAGAAAGCTCGCTATATGCGGGCTTTTTTATTGACTAGACATAATATGCGCAGTTAACTTATTGCATAAATAATTGTATGTCATTTACACCTACGAACCAATTATATTCAGATCCAAATATATTTTTGCGTAACCAGCAGCACGCCTCGCGATTATTTGTCGACGATCAATTTAGATTACTACCAAAAAATAAATTCTTATTTCATGTTGCTTTTAATATCAATCCAAAAGCAGTATATAATACAGAACTGTTAGCTCGTCATAAAAACGAAATTAATATGCTAGTTAAATCTATCGATTTACCTAAGTTTACAGTGCATAATGTAACGCTTCATCAGTATAATAGAAAAAAAGTCGTTCAGTATCAGCACAAATTTGAACCGCTTACGGTAAAATTTAACGATGATAACATGGGCGTAATGAACCTGTTATGGCAAAATTATTATCGATATTACTACTACGATCAAGGCGCCGCAGAAAAAGGTACTGCATTTAAACGAAACGCAATACAATCGTCATCGGCAATTAGAAGTAACTACGGTTATACTGCGCCACTTGAACCATTTTTTAATTACATTACGATTTACCAAATGGCAAGACATGACTTTGTAAGTTATCGATTAATAAATCCAGTGTTCAGCGAATGGAACCATAATAGTTTAGATTATGCAGTGTCTGACCCATGCGAGTTTGATGCAAAAATTGCCTACGAATCTGTATATTATGATAGGGGTACAGTAAGCTCTGACACTGTTGACGGATTTGGATTAGAACATTATGATTTAACACCGTCACCGTTGAGTGGTACGCCTAACACTACAGCAACTCCGATTATTACCGGTACTGATTCTACAAATCCATCGGCAGCTACACAAGTAAACAACTATCAAAATATGGCTACAAAATCAAACTTATCAACATTAACATCTAACACGCAGCAAACAACCAGCGGCTTAAATGGTATTACGTTTCCTGGGAGTACTACTAACACTAGTACAGTTGCATCGTTAGTTAATTTAGGAGTATAACATATGGCAGGAAATTTACCTCGTGCTTTAACATCGATAGATAGTTCAACTGAAGTAAGACAGTTTTTTGATAAATTTTACACTAACAAAGTAAGTTTTCCGGCTGCTGAAATCGATGCAACAGTTGGTTTCTTTTTAAAACGAGAATTTGATCTTGAAAGCGCACGAGCTACTGCAATAGTGTTGCTTAATCAAGCAAAGTTAGATAATGTAAATGTTTTTGAATTACTAGATACATTGAAAACATTGCCCGATGTCCAGTTAAGTCAACTAGTTGCACAAGTTTTAAATTCTTACCGAGAAAAAACAAGTTTTCTTGGCTATCGAGTTGCCGCCATTAGCGACGACTATGAAACACGGAATATACTAGTATAATGGCAAAATTTGCACGCGGCAAGTTTGCAATGAAAAACCCAGGAAAATATGTTGGTACCAAGGTTCCGACATATAGAAGTTCTTGGGAATTTAGTTTTATGCAAATGTGCGATACTAACCCTGCAATACAAAAATGGGCAAGCGAGGCAATTCAAATTCCATATCGTGATCCGTTAACAGGTAAAAACAGTGTTTACATTCCGGACTTTTTTATTCAATACCTTGATGCAAATAATAAACTAAATGTTGAACTAATTGAAATAAAACCTGCAAGCCAGCAACTAATAGAACGTGTCGGTAAGAACAAATATAATCAAGCACAGTTTGTTAAAAATCAAGCAAAGTGGGCAGCAGCGACTATTTGGTGCAAACAACAGCATATAAAATTTAGAATTCTAAACGAAAATGATATGTTCCATAACGGGCGAAGATAAGTACGTGTATGACAAAAAAATTAGAAGAATTATTAAACTTACCAGCAAGTAAAGAAATTGTCCAGGAAACAGAAAAGAAAAAACCTGTTAAAACTGATCCAGGACCGTTATTTAGAGATATGTCAGAGTTTGATAAAATATCAGCAGCGTTACCTCAGGTAAAAGGCCTAGGCGATATTAGCGATTCTGAATTCGATGCGCTTGCACAGCGTGCGACTGATGCATACGACGACCTAATGGATTTAGGAATGAACGTAGAAGCAAGATATAGTGGGCGAGTGTTTGAAGTAGCAGCTAGTATGCTTAAGAATGCAATCGATGCAAAGTCTGCAAAAATTGACAAAAAATTAAAAATGATTGAGCTGCAACTTAAAAAACAAAAGTTAGATAGTGATGTACATTCTGATGATCCTGGCATTAAAATTGCAGGCGAAGGTGTAATCATAACAGATCGCAATAGCTTGATTGAAAAATTAAAGAACATGAAATAAATACATTATTGGGATTGAATTATGAAATCATTTAAAGAATACTTAACCGAAAGTAAACAAGTTTACGAATTTAAAATTAAACTTGCAGGCGACCACGAGGACGCCGCTGAAAAAATTAAAGCAGCATTGGCAAAGTTTAATGTAGAATCTCTTTCTGCAGCAAAACGTACACCGATTCAAGAAACACAAGCAGATTTTCCAAATCATCAAAATATTAACGTTACTATATTCGATGCAACATTAGGTTATCCTGCTACTAACTTAGAAATTGAAAGTCTAGTTGCCGAAGCATTGTCGTTAACTCCGTGTTGCGTGCGTATACGCAATTCTAAAGATGAAGAAGAATATGAAATTAATCACGAACACGACGAAGTGACATTAGAACCAAAGTTGATCAGAGATTACGATAAAGAAAATAATCAAGATGTAGTCGGTGAAAAACACGTAATGAGTTTACTAAAAGATTTAAGTAAAACTAAAACTCAAGGTCTGCCGTACAAAGGTATTAACGAAAAAATTTTAGCAAAGAAAGCACCAAGTGAAAAAGTTGCTTCGGCTAAAGTCGATAAAAAAATAGGAACGACTAGTGTTATTGGTTCAAAAACTATTGAAAAACCTACAGCACGTTAAGGAAGATAATTATGAACTTTAAAGAACTAGCATTAAAATTACAAAGAATTAACGAAGGATCGATTCCGGAGTGCGGTGAAGATATGTCAAGTATGTTACCAGGTATCATGCACAAAGACGAACCGCAAAAACAAGCTGATAATGTTAACATGACTATTAACATTTCTGGACAAGGTGCCGGTGGTCTTCGTGATTTAATGGACATCCTAAGAGATATCGAAGATGGCGGATCAGATGCAGATGATCAAATGATGGTCGGTGGTAGTATTGACCAACTATTTGGCAAATCAGAAGAAGAACCTGAACACGAATTAATCGGCGACGGGTTCGAAAATGCACCGATAGGTGCAGATGGTCCGCACACTTTTCCGCAAGATACATTAATGAAAATTGGTTCAAATGACGGTCGTGGCGACAACGAAGCACCAAAAGTTAACGGTGGTGGTCAGCCACACAATATAAGCGAAAACTTAATTAAAGAATTGCATGCTCATTATGCCGATGTTAAAAATCGAGCATTAACAAAATAGCAACCAAATAGCTCCGTAAGGGGCTATTTTTTTGGGTAAATATAGTTATGGCAAAATCACTAGACGGAGTCTTAACTAAGAAGGCTCACAAAACAGAACAATTTACAGAGCATCATGTTGCAGAAATGCTAGCGTGTGCTGATCCAGATAATGGTTACTTACACTTTTCAAGAAATTATTATCACATCCAGCATCCTGTTAAAGGTAAACTATTATTTAAACCCTTTGATTTTCAAATTAACTTATTAAGCAGTTATCATAATCATCGATTTAATATTAACATGCTACCGCGGCAGTGCGGCAAGACTACATGCGCAAGTGCTTACATACTATGGTTTGCAATGTTTCATCCTGATCAAACTATCCTAGTTGCAGCGCATAAATTTACTGGTGCGCAAGAGATTATGCAGCGTATACGATACGGATATGAATTATGTCCGGACTTTTTACGTGCAGGTGTGGTGAGTTACAATAAAGGATCAATGGAATTTGACAACGGGTCTCGTATTGTAAGTCAAACTACTACAGGCACGACTGGTAGGGGTATGGCTATTTCATTATTATACTGCGACGAGTTTGCATTCGTTCAACCAAACATTGCTGAAGAATTTTGGACATCTATTTCTCCTACACTGGCAACAGGTGGACGTGCTATTATTACTAGCACACCAAACAGCGACGAAGATCAGTTTGCACTTATTTGGAAAGAATCAAAAGACTTGTTTGACGAATTTGGCAACGAAAACCCTAACGGTGTAGGCCGTAACGGCTTCTTTGGCTTTAAAGCCGACTGGTGGGAACATCCAGATCGTGACGAGCAATGGAAAAAAGAAGAGCTCGGTCGTATAGGCGAAGAACGTTTTAGACGTGAATACAACTGCGAATTCTTAGTCTATGACGAAACATTAATCAACAGTATTAAACTTTCAGAACTCATAGGACGCGAACCGTTGATAAAAATGGGTCAAGTCCGCTGGTATAAAAAACCAATTCCTGGGAACGTATATATGGTTGCACTCGATCCTAGTCTAGGAACAGGTGGCGACTATGCAGGTATACAAGTATTCGAACTTCCTAGCTTTACACAAGTTGCAGAATGGCAGCATAATATTACACCGATCCAAGGGCAAATTAAACTATTTAGAGATGTGCTGCGATATATTCAAGACGAAATAGGTCCAGAAAACACAACATCTATATACTGGTCGATTGAAAATAATACAGTAGGTGAAGGTGGTTTAGTAGTAATTGCAGACCTAGGCGAGGAAACTTTTCCTGGATTATTCATTAGCGAACCAGTTAGAAAAGGCCATGTGCGCAAGTTTAGAAAAGGATTTAACACTACATACGGAAGTAAAATTTCAGCATGTTCAAGGTTAAAATTCTTAATTGAAGAAGATAAACTAACTATTAACAGTCGCGCATTAATCGGTGAATTAAAATCGTATGTTGCGGCAGGTGTTAGTTTTAAAGCAAAAGTAGGACAGCATGATGACCTAGTATCAGCCGTATTGTTGATCATTAGGATGAGCGTTATTCTTGCTGAATGGGATCCAAAAGTCTTTGAATCGTTAAGCGTTAAAGGACATTTTGAAGAGGACTGGGACGCACCTCTACCTCTATTTGTTTCCTCAAACATGTGATAAATATAACTATGGACAATAATTTAGATAAAGTTGCATTAGACTTGTATGGCAAAATTCAATCACGGTTTCCTGATATTACGATAGGCAACGAACACGCAGAAGAATTGAGCACAAAGGCAGATATTCCCAAAGCTCGATTTTTTGAATTTGAATATAAAGAAGACGGTGAGCCATTAGGTACTATTGCAATAACATTAGATGTACAAGATGGCATTGTAGTACAAGTTAGTGGCGATTTAGTCGACGACGATTCGACTACTAGAAATCACAATGCTTTCAAATTTATTAGATCGTTTAGGCAATTTGCTAAAAATCGCTTATTGAATTTTGATATTCAAAATATCGGTAAAAGCAATCTGGACAAACGTGACTATCAGTTTCAAGCGAAACCCAAGGAACAACCGATGATGGAAAGTAAAATGTTTGGTACTCCTAAGATAAGTTACCAAGATTTAGGCGAAGCGAGATTAATTGTTAAACACAGTCAACCAATTAATCCAGAAGTAGCCGGCGGCCGTACAATGCACATTCAAAGCATCTATATTGAAAACATTGAAGGTGAAAGATTTAAATATCCTTTTAAGCATTTACAAGGTGCGCGTGCATTAGCAGAACACATTAAACACGGTGGTATTCCGTATGATGCTATCGGTAAACACATTACAGGTCTAAGTGAAGAACTTGCACAACTGCGCAAATTTAAAGGCTATGTTAGTCGTAATGATGCGCTAGCAGAAGCAATGGGAACTATTCCGTCAAAAGTATTTGAAAGAATTGACACAATTAAAAAAGAAATACAAAGCCTACAACGCAGCTCTTACTATGAACAATTTGCAGAATCATTTGAAGAACGCGATGAAGTTATGATCCCTGAAGAGATTATGACTGATTGGATTGATCGCTTAACTGTACGCACTTTTAATGAAGATTTAAAAGCAGCGTTTCCTTACCTGTACAACATTGTTGACGAAAGCGAACTACCAATTTTAGAATTGTCAGCTGATGATCTATTAGACGAAACAGCTCCTAAAGGTTGGGAAGGTACTGTTAAAGGTCTAAAACAACATAAAGAAATTGATAACCCGTTTGCATTGGCGCACTGGATGAAAAACAAAGGATATAAAAGCCATAAAAAAGAAAGCTTAAATCCTGAACTTGCATTAGAATCGTTTTTAGAAAGTATTATCAACGAAGACAAAGATGAAATTTTCAGTCCAAACAAAGATGCACAACAAGTTGCAATTGAAAAATTAAATCAAATTTTATCAAAAGAACTGCATGGCGGACCAGAAGGTGTTAACGCAATTGATAGTCTAAAAGGGTTAATCGATGATCCGGAATTTATTGATTCATTACGTGATATCGATCCTGACTTAGATGTACGTCCGTTAATTCAACAATTTGTGTTAAAAACAGATCCGAGTGTTGCTAACTTATTACACTACGGTGAAGGACAAATAGGCGGCGAAGATAAGCCACCTGTTGCGAATCCTGCTCCGGAACCGATGCCACCACCTGCTCCAGAACCTGCACCCGGCGGTGAAATGCCACCCGAAATGCCACCTGCACCCGGCGGTGAAATGCCACCTGCACCCGGCGGTGAAATGCCACTTCCTGGTGCAATGCCTCCGCCACCTGCACCGATTGCAGAAAGTACTACTGCTAAAATGAAAGCTAAATTTATCAAAGTAAAAGAAGCTGGTGCAACATTAGACACACCGTTTGCAGAAGGAATGACAGTTCGTGATGCAATTAGAGAGTGCGGCATGAATCCCATGGAATGTGGGTTCGGTGAAGAAATAGAAATGCAAGAAAGCGGTGTTGACCAAATGCTAAAATCAATTGCAGGCTTTTGGAATTCAGCAAAACGTAACTTTACAATCGGCGGAACTCGTGTTAAAACAAAAATCATCAAAGGATTTAAAGATGGTGATTATTCGAATGCAACACCGGAAGAAGTTAAAAAAGTGCTAGCAATGATTGGCAAGATGGATCCATCTTCGAACAGTGTAGTGCAACAATCGCAACCTGTTATTATGCAACCTCACAATGACGAACGCGCAAATTCGTTAAGCGTTATGGTTGCCGAGTTACAACAAACAAATGAATCAGATACTCTAAGTCGCATTAGACGTAATGCAGGAATATAAGGAAATTTAAATGAGTAAAATTACAGAACAAAAATTACACGAAAAAGTAATGGCATTACGTGAACGTATAGCAGCGTATGAACAAGTACAAGGCGACATGAGTCCGATTAACGCGCAACAACCAGTTACTCAGAATAAACAAACACAAGATACGCAAGCACAAAGTACGCAACAACCTGAAGGATGGTGGGATAGAGTAAAAGGAGCGGCAGATTACTTAGTTCATAATCCTGCACAAGTTATCGGCGGTGTTGCTGCAGATGTAATGAACACAGGTGATAATCTTGCAAAAGGGTATAATGCTAGTAGACAGCCTGATACTAGCACCGGAG